>Ga0209013_10003261_pt1 | contig 14454 bp, 12 predicted proteins | sample Cruoilmetagenom2_FD_187291 | JGI IMG/M metagenome (GOLD analysis project Ga0209013, IMG submission 187291) | Oil polluted marine microbial communities from Coal Oil Point, Santa Barbara, California, USA - Sample 2 (SPAdes) (version 2) | ecosystem: Environmental > Aquatic > Marine > Oil seeps ... | reverse complement strand
TCAAACAACCGGGTCTAGGCCCTGCGCAAAAACGCAAACCAGCGTGCCAGATTCAACAGGCTGGCAAGTGAACCGGCCACATAGGTCAAGGCCGCCGCCTGCAACACCCGGTGCACGGCAGTCTCGTCTTCATTCTGAATATAGTGACCGGCCTTGAGAATCGGTAACGCCTTGCCGAAGCTGGCATCCAGTTCGACCGGCAGGGTCACCAGGTGTACCAGTGTGGCGCTGGCCATACTGCCCAGCCCGATAGCGACCATGATGAGGCCAGCGGATGGCGCGCGAGTAATGGCCACTACAACCGGCAACAGGAACATGGCACCGGCACCGAGCTGCTGGGTTGTCTGTGCCACCTTGACCAGACGGTGACGCAGAGCAAACTTCGCCTCCTTGCGCTGATGCTGTATGGCATGGCCCACTTCATGCGCAGCCACTGCCACAGCCGTTAATGAATGGTGATCGTAGTTGTCGGGGCTCAGACGCACGACGCGGTCTTCAGGATCATAGTGATCGCCACCCTTCTCCGTTTTCTCCACTGCAACGTCCGGCATACTGAATTGATCCAGCAGGTGACGCGCAAGCTCTCCGCCGGTTCCCGGAATCCGCGGGAGAACCTCGGCATAGCGCCGGAAGGTGTATTGCGCCCACCACTGCGGACCGAAGATCAGCACCAGCAGCAACAGGATGATAAGTAGAATATGCATATCGCAGGTATACTCTGCCGAAACAGCTTAACAAGCAATCGAGGGAATTATGTCACGCGAAGTAGACGTCGCCATACTCGGCTCTGGCTCAGCCGGATTGAATGCGCTGGGACAGGTCAAAAAGGCGGGTAAAAGTTATGTCATGATCAATGGCGGGGAATTTGGCACCACCTGTGCACGAGTCGGCTGTATGCCGTCAAAGGCCTTGATACAGATCGCCGAAGACTTCCACCGCCGCAGTGTATTTAACAGGCATGCCATTGCCGGCGGTGATGCGCTGACACTGGACAGCAAAGCAGCAATGGAACATGTCAGAGACCTTAGAGATACGTTCGTCGACCGGGTAACCTCAAACAGCACCGATAAAATGTCGGAACAGGTTTTGATCCACGGCTACGCCCGCTTCGTTAATCCGCACACCCTTGAAGTCAACGGTGAAACCATCAAGGCTGGAAAAATCATTATCGCCACCGGTTCGCGCCCGATTGTGCCGCAGGCCTGGGAACAGTTTGGTGACAAAGTCATCACCACTGACGGGTTTTTTGAACTCGAACACCTGCCTGAAAGTGCCGCGGTTATCGGTCTGGGTGTCATTGGTCTCGAAATCGGCCAGTCGCTGAGTCGGGTGGGCGTAGATGTCACGGGCATCGAGCTCAGTGACACGATTTCCGGTATACAGGACCCGGCACTGCAGCAGGTTGCTATTGACGTGATCGGTCAGGAATTCCCGCTCTGGTTTGGCAACCCCGCCGAACTGCGCGCCGAAGGAGACAAACTTTGTGTGACCGCCGGCGATCATTCCGTACTCGTCGACAAAGTGATCGCTACACTGGGCCGCACCCCGAACATCGCCGACCTGAATCTTGCCGCTATTGGAATCGACCACGATGATCGCGGCATTCCCTGCTTCAATCCCAATACCATGCAAGTCGGTGATAGCCACATTTTTATTGCCGGCGATGCAAACAATCGTCGCCCGATCCTGCACGAAGCCGGTGACGACGGAAAAATCGCCGGCTACAATGCGGCGCGCGATACGGTCACTGCGTTCCGCCGCAAGACACCCCTGGCGATTACCTTTTGCGACCCCGGCATCGCCAGCATCGGCGCGAGCTGGGATGAACTGGACCCGGAAAAGACGGCCGGGCGGGCGCTGATTATGGCAAAAAACAAGGGCACCCTTCGTGTCTATGCCGACAAGACCTCAGGCATCATTCTGGGCGCTGCGCTCATGGCACCCAGGGCAGAGAACCTGGCGCATTTAATTTGCTGGGCCATCGAACAGAAACAAACCGTCTATGACCTGCTGCGCATGCCCTTCTACCATCCCGTCATTGAAGAGGCATTGCAGGCCGCCTTATATGATTTGAAAGGCAAGGTCGATGCCGACCCTCCTGCGGGACTTATCGAGCTGGCGACACTTTAACCGGACGCGGCTCGTCACTGGAAACAATCCGGCGATCAGTATCCAGGCTAAAGAGATAGTGAACACGCCCGGGTAACCGCTTCAACGAATGCTCCGTCAGCCGCTGATAGTGCTGAATAAAGCGCTTGATTTGCGTCGCCGTCATTACCCTGTTTTCCTGTTCACCCTGAAGAAGGCTGGCAGCCAGTTTTTGCTCCTGCTCCAGCCGCCACTGGTATACGCATTCATAAGACGGGGCCTGCAACATAATCCAGACATCCATCATCTGATTAACATCCTGATAGCGCCCTTCAATCTGTTGATTAACATATCGACGCCAACTGCCATCGGGATCTTCGCTCGCTTCCAGATCATTAACGGGTTTATGCAGCTCATCATCCGTTTGTGCCGGGGTACCCAGACACCAACCTTCAACGATCACAATATCGAAAGGTGCAGAAACCTTGCCCCACTCACTTTCCGGATAACGATTATCGCTGGCCTTGTCGAAACGGGGAATGGACACTTCACGGTTCTCCCGGGTCAGCTGCTGCAATGTTTCATACATCAGGGAAACATCATGGGTGCCGGGTACACCCCGGGTCTCAAGCAGCGGATGTACCCGTTTGGCCAGCGAAAGACGCGATTGACGGGTGAGATAGAAATCGTCGATTGAGAGCACAATCGCCTTCAGACCAAAGTTATTCACCAGCAGTTGTGTCAGGAGCGCAGCCAGGGTGCTCTTTCCCGATCCCTGACTGCCGTTCACTCCGATCAGCAAAGTGCGTCCAACGACCGCATAGTGTTTCGCAAGCCGCTCGGCAAGTGGCACATACCACTCATCGACCGTCTTCAGAAACGACTGCGGCAAGCGGTGTTCCTTTAAAAAGTTCTGCAAATATCTGTCGTTCTTCACTCAAAAAACCATTGGTATGAAACTTTCGATGCCCCGATCAGTGTCATCATGAAAGGCTAACAAGGAATTAAGAACTGCCCCATGAGTATCACCGATACAACATCACCTCTTCCTGCACCGCCACCCATGCAGCCTCGTCGGTCACGGCCAGGGCCTCCAGGTCGTCCGGCGTGGCCTCCGGGTCGTCCACCCACTGGCGCAGCAATTCACCGCCATTGATCAGATCAATGGCTAGTCGGTCGTATTCGTACTCATATTGGAAGTCTCGCCAAAGCTCGTAATCCGGCCGCTGCTGGCGCAGAGCCTTGAAGGCCAGGGCCATCAGCCGCCAGGGACGGAATGCATCATGGTCGTAGGCCCCATCCTCCACGTGAATCTGCACCCCGGCGCACAGCTTTCCTGCGTGCTTGTTGAAGGTGGGCTCGAACCAGCACTCACGCAGCCGGCATCCCTGCAGCCACTGGGGAGCGAGGTGCTGCATCTCCACCAGGAGCTTTCGGGGTTCCAGATCCGGTGCCCCGAACAGCTCCAGGGGCCGAGTGGTGCCGCGCCCCTCGGACAGGGTTGTGCCCTCCAGCATGACCGTGCCGGCATAACAGCGGGCCATCCAGAGATTGGGCGCATTGGGACTGGGGTTGATCCAGGTGCGCTCGCCCAGAGGCCAGCCGTAGCCCGGCCCAGTCCCGGGTGCCCAGCCCTCCATGGTCAACACCTCGCATTCCACATCCAGGTTCAGGGTACGCACAAACCACATGGCCAGTTCGCCCATGGTGAGACCGTGTCGCATAGGCAGAGGACCTGCGCCCACAAAGCTCTCCCAACCCGGGCGCAGGGTCAGCCCCTCCACAGGACGTCCAGCCGGGTTGGGTCGGTCCAGCACTACCACCCGCTTGTTGAACTGCGCTGCTGCCTCCAGAACATAGCGCAGGGTGGTAATAAAAGTGTAGATGCGGCAGCCCAGGTCCTGTAGGTCCACCAGCAGCACGTCGAAGCTGTCCATCATGACCGGTGTGGGCCGACGTACCTTGCCGTACAGACTGAACATCGGGATACCCAGCAGCGGATCGTTGAAGTCCAGCGATTCCATCATATTGTCCTGCTTGTCCCCGCGCAGACCATGCTGGGGACCGAAGGCAGCAGTGAGCCGAATGTCGGGCAGTCGTGCAAGGGCGTCCAGGGAATGGGTAAGGTCATCAGTCACAGAGGCAGGGTGAGCTAGCAGGGCCACACGGCGCCCATTCAGGGACTGACGTAGCGCGGACTGTTGAAGCACGCGGTCGATGCCAAACTTCATTGCCTCACTCCTCCGGTTATATTGCTTAAGTCACGCATTCAGGGCAGTACCAGTTGCAATGCAAAGGCATCAGTGTGATGAAAGTCGGGCTTGCCCGGAGGATGTCGCAACGCCCAGTAAGACAGCATGCCGTCCGCATCTTCCACAACCGCGGACAACCCCAGCCGCAGCGAACGGCCCGGCGGCAGAAAAACCGGACGGATCACCGCATCCAGCTCCAACCGATCTCCTGTCCGGCGCACCACGATTCCCGGGGCTATCTCAACCTCCAGTTCCCCGCCTTCACGATAGCCGCGAAAAGCATAGGCTGCCCACTCACTTGAGGGCGAGAAGTTGAACTCACGATACCCTGGCCCCTCCTCTGCCATCACGAAGGCCTCGCAGCAAGTGTGCTGCCACAGGCCGCCCGTCCACCTGAAGCAGCAAGCAAATCAGGACATCAAGCGCCGAATTAGCCGCGTGTTCGTTGCCCGCCCTCCCCGGGACATAGCAACAGTACTGGGCTACTACACGCTCAGCACATTCTCCATTGATTTGTCAGCTTTACCCGAAAAAGTCGCGAAAAAAATACCCAGGCACCCTGTTCCGGCTGCTCTTATTGGCCGCTTGGCGGTGGATATTTCCATGCAGGGCAAGGGCGTTGACAAAATGCTTCTTGCCAACGCCATTAAGCGAACCCTGACCATTAGCGATGATATCGCTATCTATGCCATGGTAGTGGATGCCATCAACGAGGAGGCAGAGTCCTTCTACAAGCGTTATGGATTTTCCCATCTCGCGCACCGTGGCAGTCGCTTGTTCCTGCCGCTGAAATCCTTATGACTCTCCACTGATCAAGTCCACCAGGTCATCCACTGACAGGCGGACACCTGCATCCGTGCCTTCGAGCAGGCCATCGGCCAGGTCGCGCTTGTGGGCGTGGAGCTCGACGATCTTCTCTTCGATGGTGCCCTTGACCACCAGGCGATAGATTGTGACCGGGCGAGTCTGCCCCATGCGGTGAGTGCGGTCCGATGCCTGATCCTCAACCGCCGGATTCCACCAGGGATCCATGTGGATAACATAGTCGGCCGCCGTCAGATTGAGTCCTGAGCCCCCCGCCTTGAGGCTGATGAGAAAGAGTTCTCCCTCCCCCCGCTGAAAGGCATCAACCGCCTGCTTGCGTTTTTTGACGCTGGTCGATCCATCAAGGTACTGATAGTCAATCTTCTGTTGGTCGAGATACTCCCGGATCAATGCGAGATGCCTGACAAACTGACTGAAGACCAGGGATCGATGCCGGTTCTCACGCAGCTCTTCAAGGATCTCGACAAAAGCACGCAGCTTGGCGCTGCCAATCGGTGATTCCTCAATCACCAGTCGCGGGTGACACGCTGCCTGGCGCAGATGCGTAATCTCGGTGAGTACCTTGAAGCGCTGCTGGCCGGGGTGTTCCGGCAGTTCAGCGATCCGCGCCATCGCCTGACGGCGCAGAGACTCATAGAAACCAGCCTCCTCATCACTGAATTCGACCATGTGGGTGATCTCGGTCCGTGGCGGGAGTTCGGTCAGGACTTCGCTCTTGAGTCGGCGCAGGATGAAGGGACGGATCAGTGATTTCAGCCTGAGCCGCGCCTGATCATCGTTGTGCAACTCGATCGGGTTGGCGAAGCGTTCATTGAAACGCGCCTGAGAGCCCAGCAGCCCGGGGTTGATAAATCGGTAGAGGTTCCACAGCTCCCCCAGGTGGTTTTCGATGGGAGTGCCGGTGGTAATAATGCGGTAAGCCCCCTGCAGGGACATCATCGCCTGTGAACGCTTGGTATTGGCGTTCTTGAAGGCCTGCGCCTCATCGGCGACGATGGTCTGCCAATCCATTTTGCTGATCCGCTCGGTCTCACTCTGCAACAGCCCATAGCTGCAGATGACGAGATCATAGGGACCCGCGGCATCGAGCATCTGCTGACGATCACCGCTACCAAACCGCTGCGGACGCAGGGTCGGGGCAAAGCGTTCGGCCTCATCGATCCAGTTGCCGCAGACGGAGGTGGGTGCCACCACCAGGGTTGGCCCTGCGGGGGCCCGTTGCACAATGACAGCGAGTGCCTGCAGCGTCTTGCCCAGCCCCATATCATCGGCCAGACAAGCTCCGGCCCCCCAGTGGGCAAGACGGCTCAGCCAGCAAAAACCATCAATCTGATAGTCGCGCAGCTCGGCCTGCAGGGTGACCGGCACCTGCGGCTGCAGAGATTCCGCCTCGCGCAGTCGCTGCAGCTGCTCACGCCAGGGCTTGCCGCCCTTGACCACCATTCCTTCCGTCATCTCTTCAACCACCGCCGTCGCCAAAGGGTGGACCTTGCCCTTGTCACCAACGGCATGCAGGGTATCGAGCTGGCGCCGCAGCTGCCGGCTCAGGGTAAGGATGCGCCCATCATCCAGGCGCTGAAAACGTCCCGGCGTTTGCTGCAGCAGCCTGAGCAGCTTGTCCATCTCAACCACCTGACCTTCGTCGATCTGCAATTCGCCGTTGAGTTCAAACCAGTCGCGCTGCTTGCGAATCCTGACCTGCATCTGGCTGCTGCCAATCTCGCTGGTCAGTGTGATCTTCTTCCCCTGCGGCCAGGCCACCACGACCGCGTCACCCATTCCCTGCAAGGCGAGCAGAAACTCCAGCGCCTGTTCCGGGTCATCCAGCGTCCAGCGCCACGGATCTTCCGCTGCCGGCAGTTGCAGTCGATCGACCAGCTGCGTCGCCTGCACAAGCTCCTCATTCAGGTCGCGCACTGTCTTGTGCGCTTGACCCTCGATCTCGACAAACAACGTCGCCCGTCCCTCTCCCGGATGGAAGGAGGGCCCCTTCTCACCCAGCGGCTTGTAGTGGAGTGAGAACTGCAGCCCCGTCTCTATCCCCAATTCACCGCCCTGTTTGATGGGGTGCAAGTGAATATAAGGGGTGGTGTCGGCAGGGGTCTCCTCTGCATCCCCCATTGTCCCGCCACCGATGTCAGAGTGGATCGTCACCAGTGGCGCCATCGTCGTGATCGAGTTCAAGACCTGCTCTTTTGCCGAAAGCGGGGCAACCAAACCCTGCGAGGTCAGGATTTGGGCGATTTCCATCTGGCCTTCACTGAACTTCATCATTTGCAGGCGGTGCGGTTCTACCCAGTAACAGAGAAAATCGCGCATGAAATTAAAGCTGTTATCCGGATAGGGGTGCATCCGGATGCGGATGGTCCCGCCCTCCCTGTCTTCAACCACCTCAAGCCGGGGAGAAACGTCCTCCAGGGTCACCGTTTGACTGTCCCGCCCATCCATATCACCACGATAGAGATGTGGATGCCCGATGGCGGCACGCAGCGCCTGCTCTCCCTCCAGCACATACGAAACTTCAGCATAGTAGGAGTAGTTGTGTTCATAGTCCTTGCGGATGGCCGCACAGATCTTCAGATCCGCAGTGCCCAGGTAATCAAAGTTCTGCAGTTCTTCCTTCAGCCGCTTGAGCGCCACCTTGCGCCCCTTGGTCCAGGCTCCCTTCTTGTTGCGCTTTTGCTCGCGTGGCTCCAGTGTCGCGAAGCTGCCTTCACCATGTATCCACCAGACCATGCGGCGATCGGACGCCGTCTGATCCCTGCTCTCCTTGCCCTCACTCCCGTAATACTCTGTGATCCGGTTCAGGGCTGCCAGATTCTCCTCCCAGCGGGGTTTCGCCTGGTAGAGCGAAACCAGCCGCTGCCGCAGGTCACCTTCATATCGATAGTCGATCCCGTCTGTATTGACACCCAGCATCTCCAGTAAGACTGTCGCCTCATCGGCATACCAGTACAGATCATTTTTCACTGCCTTGTCGATATGCCGTAACAGACGGCGGATTTGCCGGTCACCGGGCCGCTCGTCCAGCCAATAGAGCGCCAGCCCCTGGAAGAGATCCAGCCAGGGATTATCCGTCACGGGTTCATGGGTCAGCCACGGGCTTTGATTGAATTTGATCTCACCACAGGCGACGCGGACAAAATCACCCAGTATCCGCAACACAGCGGCAAATCGCTTGTCACCATGGAGTTTTTCAATTTGAACCGCCTCCGTGAACAGGCGTTCAAAGGGGGCCTTGGCGTGCCTCTGCTGGATCAGTGCAAGTGCGAAAAAGAGTACCGGGATACCGGGAATTACGGCATTGCGCTTGCCCGTCTGCTTGCGCAACAACTTCAGCGCCTCCTCATACTGCTCGATGGTCAACTCCGATTTACCCTGGAGAAAACTCACTGCACTGCGCAATGCCAGGCCATGGGCGGATGGATCCCGCAACAGCCGCAGCTCCATATCCTGCAGATCCTCAGCGTCATTCAACCCGCCGAGAATGGAGCATCCGACCTCGGCATGGAAAACTTCCCACTCCTTTGGTGTCAGTTTGTTGCCAGGTGAATCATCAGGGTCACCAAGGCGATCGAAGACTTCCTGCAATACATCTTCGCTCCAGAGGTCATAGAGTGGAACGATCCGCTCATCAAAACAAAGCGCCGCCTCTACGAGCACCGGCGTCAGCTGGCGCAGGTCATCCGTCACCATGAGAGGCAGGGAGGATTGAACAGTGTCATTTGAGTAGTGGGTTATAAAGTCATGCATCGTCGAGCCGCCGTACTGAAAACCGGGTTAGACTATCGTACTGTCAACCTTTAAAACATAGCCGAGCTTGCGCAGGCCATTAAGGAATTTGCGCCATGACTTTTCCGCCACAACCACCCGCTTGTCCCCGGCATGGAAGCAGTAATTACCGGTTTCGCCAGACTCCACAACGAGCCTTGCCAGTGACTCACTGGCACACTGGATGATCCTCGCACTGCCACCATCCCTCATTGAGGTCGTCCGTACTTTCAGATCATCGATAAAATCCTCGATCTCTGCTGGCAGCCTGGACTCCGTCTGCTGCCGTAGCAGGCTTGTCAGATCCACCAGCGCCCCACCCTGTCCGAGTGTCCGCAGCGCCCGAACTATATCGAGTCGAACATGTGCCTTCAAGATCGTTGCATACTGCTCCAGCAACATCCGCTCATGGGGTTCAGGGGTACGTAACAGAAGAAACTCAAGTTCATCCGTTGCACGCAACAATGGCGGCATCTCTGGAGTTTTTAGTCGATACTCATCCACCATCCCCAGGGAGAAAGCGCCAAGGGCATTGAGACGAAACCAGCCCAAGCCATCATAACGGCTCAGATAACCGTACTCATCCGCCCCCCAGTTTCCATTATAATCAGAGCGGACACCATGCGGGGCGCTGTAGGCAACATCGATCATTCCCAGCGTAGCCAGGTATTCGAACAGATAGGCCAGTGTATAGCGCCCTTGCAGGATGGAGAAATCATGAAATCCACCGTACCCCAGGCTGCCGTATTCTGCATCGACCAGATAGAGCCCCCACGGGTTCCCGGTCACTTGAAACTGCTCTCCACTACTCTGCATATAGCGAAACCATTCATCAACCTGGATCCATTCTCCGGCAGGAGCGCCCTGTAGCTGGAGATCCAAAGCGTTCCGCCGCTCCTGCGGAAGGGTCATCTGCGATCCCTTGTATCCCCTGCCACGACGCGTCTGTCCCTTGATTCTGTTGATACGGCGAAACTCATCGATCTTCCCCTTGTCTCTCCAGCGCCGATAGAGTTCGGCAATCGTCTCTTCAAACGGGATCTTGCGCTGCAGCACCTTCTTGCCTTTTGTGGAAAGCTGCAGCTTGTTGCCTGCACGTTTCGCCAGACCTCCCGTGTGCACCAGCAGCGGCCAGGCATAGGCACGTATGGGGGAGAGTCTGTCCCTGGAAACATCATCCTGATCCTCATCCTCTGCGGAGAAGAAATCCCCCTTGTAAAGCTCCGCAGAGATTCTGTTCATACTGGCCGCGGAGGCGACGTGGGTCTTCTCGCTGACACTGATCCTGCCCTGATCAATCAATCGCAGCACCGTGTAGAGATCCTGGTGGGCCGCCAGTTCCATATTGCGTCGATAGACCGGTAACTCACCGCAGCGACGCCCGGCCTCGACCGTTGCAGGAAGGGCGGCCTCCGCGGTTACCGCCACATGATCCTCTTCCGGCCTGGACAACAGTTTTATCAGCCTGTCTCGCAGTTCGGTCGGGATGCACTGTTTATAGAAGATCAGGCCAAGCAAACTCTTGACTCGTTTTGGTTCAGACCGCCCATGCCGTTGGCTCCAATAATCAGCATGCTCTTGCAGGTATCCGGTCGGGATCGATCCATAACGCGCCAGCAGCCGCGTCTGGTCCACACACCCGAACTGATTGTGAACCACCTCGGCGACCATGGCCTGTTCCGCCCCGGTCATCCGGGCGATCAGATCATTCAGCCCCGAGGAGAGTAAATAATCGCGCAGATACTTAACCCGATCACCCTTGCGTGTCGGGCAATCCTTCGTGGACACGCTCAATAGACGGATCCGCTTCAGCAGTTCATCACTATTCTCGTTATTCAATGCTTCCATCAGGTTCATAAAAATCTCTACTGTCAGGAATCCGGGAGTTCAAACCACCACGCATAAAAAGAAGCAATACTAAAGAATTTTTCCGGGGGTTGCGTGAGTGAAAAAGATAGACAGGAAGTCTGGCCCGTTAACCTTAATGGCACTTACTTACGCTATAGCAATGAGAAAATCGCACCCTCTCGTCATTCCGGCGAAGGCCGGAATCCATGGAACAAAGCCAATGACGGAGCAATTGGATCCCGGCCTGCGCCGGGATGACGGTGTTTTTTTCTTAAGTAAGTGCCATTCCCGTTAACCTGGCATAAATCGTGTCTTGGTAGATGACTAAATGCAGAAGATTCTCACTGCTGCCTCAATTTTGTGATATCTTCTACAATAATCTACAAATATGTAGAGGATACATTGATATGTCCACAAGCACACAGGTTTCAGCCTATATTTCTGAAGAGACCAAGGCCCAAGTGGAGGAATACGTTAAAAGTCACGGGGTCAAGAAAGCCTACCTGATCGAGGAGGCGCTACTGCACCACCTGCAGGCGCTGCGAGAGATCCCCGAGGATCTCATCATTGCCTCACGACTGGTGTTGACCGGCGAGGCTATGGCACAGATTGCCGAGCGCCTTGACCAGGAAGATCAGCCCACGGAGGCCCTTAGAGCGCTGTTGCATGAGTAGTGCGGAACAGGAAATCCGCATACGTCGTCTTGACCCCCGGGATGACCGCTCTGGATTCTGTAGCGGGAACATCGACCTCGACCGTTTCTTTCAGCGCTATGCAGGGCAGAACCAGTTCCGTCACCATATCGGTACCACCTATGTCGCCACCCAAGGCGGCAGCATCACCGGTTTTGTGACGGTCTCCAGTGGCGAAATGGTGGCGGAGAGGCTCCCAAAGGCACTCCGTAAACGCCTTCCAGCCTATCCTCTCCCGATCCTTCGTATTGCCCGACTGGCCGTGGATGAACGTTTCCAGGGCCATGGCATCGGCCGGCTGTTACTGCGGGCAATGCTTGAACTCGTCTTGGAAATGCGGGACCGGATTGGTTGTACCGGCGTGGTGGTGGATGCAAAAACAGATACAGTCTCTTTCTATTCCGACTTGGGATTCAAGGCCATCGAGTTGGTCGGCGGAGCCCTGGGCGACCGGCCGGAACCGGTCGCCATGCTACTACCTATTCGACAGATTGAGGTCGCGGGAAGATAAGTAATGTCGAAAACAAAGCAACGCCGTAAAAATCCTCAAAGACGGGCCAGGCCATCCGGCTGGTCCACCAGTGACGCTGATGAAATCGAACGCCGCCGTTTGTGTGGCGGAGAAGCAACGAACATAAAAAAACGGCTTCACACCGATCATTCTGACCGATCTGAAGTGCTGTCCAAAAACGCGTCTTAAATATTGCGAAAAATCGGGGAGATTGTGGGCGTGATGTCAGGCAACCCACTGATTTCTTACAATAATGATTTACCGACGAGTACCGTATCGAGGGTTTTTAGAATAGTATAACTTTTTGTTTTTACTGGTAATTTGGCGGAGAGAGAGGGATTCGAACCCTCGATACGTTGCCGTATACACACTTTCCAGGCGTGCTCCTTCAACCGCTCGGACACCTCTCCGGATAAATCTTATTGCATCATTCCGGCCGCAACGTAGCGGAAAGCGGAATGACATCTGACGTAATTTTCAGAGCGCGCAAGGGTAAACCAGATGCTATGGTCATTCAAACGCTTTGACGCACAAACCGTGCTTATCTGTCAGAATCCACCTGGATTCCCGCTTACGCGGGAATAAAGCATGACAGATATTGCAATATAATTTATTTATTAAATAGTTACATAACATTCTTCATTAGGCTATTAATGCGCACCACCCTTTTGACCGGACTATTTCCCCTGTGGGCGTTATTGGGCAGTTTGCTGGCCTGGGTGATGCCGGGCTGGTTTGCCCCGCTGAAACCGGCCATTGTGCCCTTGCTGGGCCTGGTGATGTTTGGCATGGGGATGACCCTGACAGGTCGTGATTTCCTGAACGTACTGCGGCGCCCGTTTCCTGTTTTCCTCGGCGTCACGATGCAGTTTCTGCTCATGCCCTTCGCGGCGTGGGCACTGGCTGCCGGGGCCGGTTTGCCACCGCAACTGACGGTGGGTCTAATCCTGGTCGGCTGCAGCCCCGGGGGTACCGCCTCGAATGTTATCTGTTACCTGGCACGGGGTGATGTAGCCCTGTCGATCACTCTGACGATGGCTTCGACATTGTTAGCCGTAGTCGCAACACCATTGCTGACCCTGTTCTATGCCGGCGAAACAGTGCCGGTTCCTGCACTGGATATCCTGATCACGGTCTTCAAGATCATCTTCCTGCCCGTCATGCTGGGTGTTCTGGTCAATCATTTCTTTCACCGGGCATTGTTGCCCGTGCGCAGGGTGTTTCCACTGCTGTCGGTTCTGTCGATTGTGTTAATCATTATGATCATTGTCGCCCTGAACCATGACAGTCTGGCCAATATTGCCAGCGGTGTTGCAGCCGTTGTTGTACTGCACAATCTGATTGGACTACTGGGGGGCTACTGGCTACCACGCTGGCTGGGCAGGGAAGAACGCGAATGCCGGACGCTGGCAATTGAGGTGGGAATGCAGAACTCCGGTCTGGCAGTCGCATTGGCTGTGAAATATTTCTCGGTGACCGCCGCCCTGCCCGGCGCCCTGTTCAGTATCTGGCATAACCTGTCCGGTTCTTTGCTGGCAGGACTCTGGAGACGTAAACCTGGATTCCCGCTTCCGCGGGAATGACAGTAGAAGATGCCCATCCATGGGCAAGTACTTCCATGAAACGGTATTTAGCTGCCTGGTTTGGTTGAACAGCTCTTGATGCCGAACAGGGTATAGGCCGGGCAAAACTTGAATATGCCGGTCAACAACGGCACGACGCCTACCCAACCCCAGATGACCTGTGGTCCGACAAAGACCAGGCTGATCAGGGCCAGACCCACAATGATACGAAGTATTCTATCGATTCCACCTACGTTGCACATAACATACGCTCCTGCATGATTAAATAATGATGCAAGAAGTGTAGGCAGTTAAAACGCTGCCGTCAGTGACATTGTCACGGGGTAGCCAGTTTTTTCAGTCCATCCGTGTCCTGCAAGCCAATGCAACCACGTTGTAATTGTACGAACCCGCGCCCTTCCATTTCCTTCAGCTGCCGACTGATCACTTCACGGGCACTACCCAGCTCGGTTGCCAGCACCTGATGAGTAACCTTTATCTGCTGGTCGGAGTCAGCTTGCTCGAGCAGGTAGCGAGCAAGGCGGCTACCGAGCCGGCCAAAGGCAATTTCTTCTACCAGTGCGATCACACTGGCAAGGTGCTCGGTAAAGGACTGGAACACCAGGGTACGAAATGACTCGGATTGCTGTATGGCCTTTTTGAATGCGGCTGCCGGAATAGCCAGTGCGGTCACCGCGGTTTCCGTCGAACCTTCTGCCGGATAAGGTACGTTGCCAAACAAACAGGAGGTAGTCAGCACGCAGGAGTCACCGGATCCTAACCGGTAGAGTATGATTTCACGCCCGTTTTCTGCGCGTGACAGGACCTTCACGCTGCCCGCCAGGACCAGCAAGTAGTTGCTGCACTGATCCCCCTGGTGAAACACGATGGTGTTCGCAGTCAGA
>Ga0209013_10003259_pt1 | contig 14460 bp, 6 predicted proteins | sample Cruoilmetagenom2_FD_187291 | JGI IMG/M metagenome (GOLD analysis project Ga0209013, IMG submission 187291) | Oil polluted marine microbial communities from Coal Oil Point, Santa Barbara, California, USA - Sample 2 (SPAdes) (version 2) | ecosystem: Environmental > Aquatic > Marine > Oil seeps ... | reverse complement strand
CGCGGTGCCGCACAGAATGACGAAGAGCAGCGTTGAGGCGGCGATGTGGAGCCGACGTTCCACCTCTTGCCCGTTGAGCCTCTGCCGCGCCAGCTCGACAAATCCTCGCGCGGTCAGCAGGTAGAGGGGAGCAAAGACCTCGAAGAGATAACGTGGCCCGAATCCGTGCAGTCCGTGGCCGCGGCTGCCGAGGAGGGCCACCATCACCGATCCAACCATCGCCGCCAGCAGAAAATCGGTGGCGCGGCTTCGTCGCAGCAGAAACGGCACCAGGGCGAAAGCAAAAGCGAGCGCGACCCAGAATGGACCGTTGAACTGCGGCCAGCCCCAGCCGTGGAGGACGTTTCCGGCGGAGTAGAGGAGGACGTCGGTATTGCGGATCCCGAAGGGAAGGTTGGCGGCGAAGTACATGGATCCTTTTGCCAACGAGTATGGAAATGTGAAGGCGTTGCCGGTGATGAGGTGGTTGGCGGCGAGAGTCGGCAGCACCGCGGCGGCCCCGCCGATGAACCAGCTGAGGGTCCGGCCACGGGCATCGTTGTCGCGTCTCGAGAAGAGGTCGCCGACAACCAGGGCGGCGAGTGGAACTGCAGCCGCGGCCGCCGACAGCGGCCGGATGCCGAACGCGATGCCCAGAGCGATGCCCGAGAGCACAGCCACTGGCCAGGTCTTGAGCCGTCGCGCAACCAGCAACAGCCAAAGACTGGCGAGGATCAGGGTGGCGGCCGCCGCGTGTGACAGCATGCTGCCGAAGATCAGTCGAGCCATCGGCGATAGCACTGCGAGGGCGGCGGCGAGGAGACCGGTGACCGGTCCGTCGAGCTCGCGACCCGTGAGGTAGAGGAGCATCACGAAGAGTCCACCGAGAATGGGGGCGATGAGCCACGGCGCTCCGACGGCGAGGCCGATCGCCAAGAGAAGCGGCCAGCCCGGCGGATAGTGTCCCAGCCACCGCTCACCGACGACGTACGTGTAGGGCACGTCGAGGTGTTCCTGGAGTGCAGAGACCGATCCCCAGAGATCGCCGGCGAGAAGCCACTTCGCCTGCAGGAGGTAGGTCACCGAATCCGGCAGGTGGGGCAGACCTTCGAGCACGTCTCGCGCTACCCAGATCGAGAGGACAACTGCTGAAACAGCGAGCGCAGCCGCCCACGGCGTGACCTGCCATCGTCGCGATGCGGCGGCCTTCGGCGTTGGGCGGGACATGAATTCGAAGAGGGCGAAGAACGCGATCAGGAATGAAGCGAGAGCCGCGGCCCGCAGCAGGGTGGCGGCGGTCGCGCCAACGTCGGCGGCCGGCGTCGGATCGATGCTGGTGACGGCGAGCGTCGAGCCGTCGGCCGAGCGGATGAAGGCGTCGTGGTTTATCAGTCCCCGCCGGATGGCGACGGAGGCCGTCGGCACGCCGTGCAACACGACCTCGAGGTCGTATTGGAAACGCCCGTGAAAGGCCGCGTTGATCGTGAACGGCCCGTTCACAACGACGGCGCGCCTCCACGCGGGGCCCTGGCCGGCGAAATCGTCGAGCTCCCAATCGCCGACCGGCACCACGGCACCGATTGGAAGACGAAAGCGGCGCGGGAGACGCTCGTTGGCGACCTCACTGCGGTCGCTCGTGATGGTGATTCGGCCACCCCCCGGAGGATCGATGGAGTCCATTGCGCGAATTTCCACAGCGGTCAGGTGCTCGACGGCAATCGGTGCCGACAGGGTCGTACCGGCGACCTCGAGGTGGAGCTGCCCAGCGTTGGAGAAGATCTCGACCTCGGTCCTGCGGTCGACCGCCCCGGCGAAGAACCACAGCGCGAGCGCAACGACCGCCCACGAGACGGGGTTCCGGCCGAGGGTCACCGCTTGGGTTTTCATAATGTCAGTTGCGGAAGACCACCCGCTGGATCTCGTGCAGCATGAAGAGCAGTCGCAGCAGCCACTCCTCGTCCTTTTCGCGCCGGACCAGCTCCTCGACCGTGGTCTCCTCGGCCTCGATGGTGCGGAGGATCCGCTGCTGGCGGCCGGATAGCTGGAGGTCGGCGGGGATCGAGCCCGGGACCCGCAGCACCGTCTGCGACATCCGGCCTTCCATGAACCGCCGAATCACGACCAGCGGTAACCGCTCCTGCACCCCTTCGTGGATCAGCGTGTGGGTTCGAAGGTTCAGCGGCAGGCCGCTCTGGGTGATGGGCGCGTCCACGTAGAGGAAGTAGGAGCCGGTGATCCAGCTGAAGAGATCGAGGATGCGGTTCCGCACCTGGCCGCCGAGCTGCTGGAAAAGGACATTGGGCGTGCACGCCTTGAGGGCGAGCAACGCTTCTGTAAAGCGAAGCCCCTTGCGGGCGGCAAAATCGAGGGTCTCGCCGTGTTGCTCCCGGGACAGGATGCCCTGCGCCACGAGATGCTCGCCGAAGAGCTCGCTCTCGATATTGGAGTCGGCGAAGACGGGGTTGCCGTTTTCGAAATCGATCGACTTTTTTACCGGATCGCGGTGAAGGTCGAGAACGCCGGTGACTGTTCCGTCCGCGATCTGGTGGAGAATGCGACACAACGAGATTTCGTGCAGCAGGCCTTCCCGAGTGGCCTTCGGTGGCCGTTGGTCCATTGCATCGACAGCCGGCACCGCCACCGGCCCGGCCCCCCGGGCGGCAAAAATATTGAGCGGGTTCTTGAGGCTGCCGGCAGGCGCCCTCGGGGTGGTGGCGACCGCTTGCGGAGCGTCCTCATCTTCCTCAGAAGTTTCTCTGAGTTCCCGTTCCACCTCTTCGTCACGGGCCTTTTCGCGTTCGATGTCCTCGGCGAAGAGCGAGTGCATAAAGGTCGCGACCTCGGCCTCGCTCATCGGTTTCGAGTTGTCGTCATACTTGCCCTCGAGCGCCTCTGAGAACTCGAGCGCGGTGCTGAAACGATCGTCCCGCTCGACCTCGAGGGCGTGATTGAGGACCGAGCGAAGAGGTCTCGGAATCGCGTTGAACCGTTTGCGGTCAAACTCTCCCTTGCGGATGTCGAGCAGCATCGCCATTTCGTTGTCGCCGGTGCGAAGGGGAGCCATCAGCAGCATCTCGCCGAAGACGATGCCGAGCGAGAAGAGGTCCGAGCGGCGATCGACATGCTTTGCGTAGGCCGCCTCGGGACTCAGATAGCGGACCTTGCCCTTGATGATCCCGTGCTCGGTGTGCTCCTCACGATTGCGCGCCCGCGCGACGCCGAAATCTGTCAGCTTGATCTCGCCGTTGTAGGTAATGATGATGTTGCGCGGGCTGACGTCGCGGTGGACAATCTCCTGCGGCTGTCCGTCCGGCGAGCGGAAGTCGTGCGCGAAGTGGAGGCCGGTACATACCTCGTTGACGATCCTCGTCGCCAGTCGCCACGGACACCGTCGGTCGAGCGACCCAAGCCGCTGCAGCACCCGGAAGAGATCACGCCCGGCTACGTACTCCATCGCGATATAGGGCGTCCCGTCGGCCTCGCCGAGGTCATAGATCTGGACGATATTGGGATGGACCAGGCGTGACGCAATCTTCGCCTCGTCGGTGAACATCCGCAAAAACCGCGTTCGCTCGAGCAGGTGGGGGTGGATGCGCTTGATGGCCACCGTCTTGGTGAAACCACGGATCCCGAGCACCTTTGCTCGATAGACGTCGGCCATGCCCCCCGAGGAGATCTTGTCGACCAGGATGTATTTCCCAAAGCGTTCCATCTTTACGATCCAACAGTGTAGAACAAACGCGCCGATTCTCCGACCCAGCGACTACGTCTCACTTTCCGTTCCCGATCCCGATCCCGATCCCGTTCCCGATGGTGAGCTTTCCCCCACATTCCGCTGTCATCCCGACCGAGGGAGCGTAGCGACCGAGCGGAGGGATCTGTGGGCCAGCTATCGATAAAGCCGTTGTCAATTGCCCCAAAGAACCCCGGTATCCGCCGTTTTCCCGAATCCCCATAAAACCCCCACAACTAAGCCACTGTAACTTCATTACTTACGCGCCGCCGAGCCCGATCGTGACGGTATGGGACAGGCGGCAACAAACTACCGACAGCATTTCGGCGCTCGCGAAACCGCGTCGCAGTCGAGGTGCGGACAGCTCGTCGGTGACCGCCTCGCCCAGGGGAGGCACCGATGAAGGCGAGGCTGATCGTTGGATGTGTGTGTGTGGTTTTGATCTCGGCCGGCGGATCGTGGGCAGGGGACATCGTCGAAGCATCCGGAATAGGAGCTCCTGCCGCCGTCGAGGCGGTTGCGGTGACCGTCGCCGCCGGCGACCAAGAACCGATCAAACCCTGGATCCATCGCTCCATGCCGAATCGCGTCAGTGCCAGGTTGGAGGCGGGCTTCGAGCTCGCGGTGGACCGCGTTCGCGAGGTCGAGACCTGCAGCGAGCTGTTCAGTCGGCTCGGCGCGGACGGACTCGAGACCCTTGCTTCCGGTCTCTACTTCCCGGTCGACTCCTACCGGCGCGAGATCGAAGCCTGCGGGCGCAACGCCGCCGCCAACTCGCGGGGCGCCGAAAACCTGGCCTACACGACCGTTGGCGGCGCGCCGACCTTCATCTGCCGCAACTTCGCCCAGGTCTCGACCGAGACCGCGGCGGTTGCGGTGATCCACGAGGCCCTGCACCACGCCGGTTTGACCGAGAGGCCGCTCGATCGCATGGCGATGTCCTCGATCGAGATCACCGAGATGGTCAAAACAGCATGTGAGTTCTAACCGGTCTTCTCAGGCCGCTGGCGGTAGCCTGTCCCGCTGCACCGCCAAGCGGCCAGTACCTCCTACTTTTTGCCCGTGCTCCTCACACGGGCCTTTTTTTTCGACCGAACCGACTTGCGGCAAGTCTTGGTGCGACCTAAATTAACCTCAGGGAACACAAAGAAAAATCTGCCCCGCCCATGAGGCGAGGGAGTCGCTCCAGGTCTTTTGGAGCGTCTCGTCCGATTGGAGTGGAAGATTTCTAACCGTGCATCGGGGGAGTCCGGTTACGGGGACCGCAAAAGGGCGGTCGTGCGTCTCGAGACCTCGTGGTCGGGTGGGGGACACCCGCCGCTTCCAGCGTTTCTGAAGCCCGCCGATCTTCGAACAACCCTAACAACTGAACTTTACAAACCTCGTCGTTTGAGATCTTCCTTGAACGACCCTGGCGCTCTGTGGCAGACCATCGATGATTCGACGGCAGCTCGGTCCTCGCGATCCCTCGCGGCCGTCCACCGGAATGCGCGGCGGAAGACCCGCCGAAAACCGGGGGAGGAGCCATGGAGGCGAGGGCGGTTCCAGCGTTGGTCGCGATCTTCGTCTGTGCGCAATCTGCTATATCGGCGGGAAACGACAATGACCGAAGCGGGGTCGTCGCACCGGCCGTCGCGGCGGTTGCGGTTTCCGGTTCTCTTGAGAACGCCGTTCCCGTGGAGCCCTGGATTCATCCCCAAATGGAGCCTGGCGTCAGGGCGAGGCTGGAGGCGGCCTTTGATCTCGCTGTCGAACGGGTGTGTGAGATCGAGGCGTGTGCCGACCTTTTCACCCGGCTCGGGGCGGACGGAATCGACATGTTGAAGACCGGTCTCTACCTCCAAGTCCATTCCTACCGCCACGAGATCGTCGTCTGTGGGCGAAACCCTGCCACCAATTCATGGGGCGCTAAGATCCTCGCCTACACCAAAGTCGGAGGATCTCCAACCTGGATCTGTCGTCACTTCTCCCGGGTCTCGACCGAAACAGCGGCGATCGCGGTGATTCACGAGGCCCTCCATCACGCCGGCCTCAAAGAGTGGCCGCACGACCGAATGGCATTGACCTCGGTTGAAATCACCGAAATGGTCACAACCGCATGTGGTTTCTAAAAAGTTTTTTCGGCCGCTGCCGGCTGTCTGCCTTCCCCTGACAGGGAACGAACCGAACAGCGGTCTGTACCTCCTCAACCGCCCGTGTCGCGAGCACGGGCGGGCTTTTTTTCTTGCATTCAATGGCGAGATGCCCGACATTTACTCAACATGCCCCTCGAAGTAGAAACACGGGATCTCGCCGGAAATCCCTTCCGGATCGGTGATTGGCTCGTCGAGCCGTCGCTGAACCGTCTCTCTCGAGGCGACGCGACGATCCAGCTCGAGCTCAAGGTGATGGACGTGCTGGTGTGTTTGGCCGAGCGAGCGGGGGAGGCCGTGACGCGGCTGGAGATCGTCGATCGAGTGTGGGCGACCGAGTTCATCTCGGACAACACCCTGACCCACGCGGTGACAGAGCTCAGAAACGCACTCGGCGACGACGCAAGGAATCCCTCGTTCATCGAGACCATCCACCGGCGCGGGTACCGGTTGATCGCATCGATCGAGCCTTCGGTTTCCGATGAGGCAGGAAAATCCAAGGTCGCGAGGTCCCCGGTTCCCGAGAGGGCGAAAGCCGCCGCCGAAGACCGCAGCCCGTATCCCGGCCTCGCCGCATTCACAGAGGAAGAAGCCGACTTCTTCTTCGGCCGTGAGGCCGAGGTCGGCCGGATGTGGCGCAAGCTCACCTCGCGGCGCCTTCTGGCGGTCATTGGTCCTTCGGGGGTAGGCAAGAGCTCGTTCATCAGGGCTGGCGTCATCCCGGCAAGGCCCGAGGGCTGGGGGTGCATCATCTGTCAGCCCGGCGAGGCCCCGTTTGCCGCTCTTGCGCGTGCCCTGGTGCCGGAATTTGCCGGTGACATCGATGCCACGGCGCAGCTCGTCGACATCCGCGACGGTGATCGAGCGTTGGCGATGATTTTGCGACGGCGGGATCGTCATGAGCAGGTACTGCTCATCGTCGACCAGTTCGAGGAGTTGTTCACGCAAAACCCGCCAGAGGAACAGGCGGGTTTTGCGGGCTTCCTCCGGAAGCTGGTCGACGGCGGTGATGTTCATGTGTTGCTTTCAATGAGGGACGACTTCCTCTACAGGTGCCACGGCCACGAGCCCCTGCGGCCCATTTTCGATGCGCTCATGCCACTGGAGCAGCCGGATGCAAAGGCGCTTCGTCGCGCTCTGATCGAACCGGCGAGGGGGCTCGGCTTCGCGTTCGAAAATGAGGGCCTCCCGGGAGAGATGATTGCCAAGGTCAAGGGTGAGCGGGGCGCTCTGCCGATGCTCGCATTCGCGGTGGCACGCCTCTGGGAGGAACGGGACCGCGACCGGAAGCTGTTGACCGATCGAGCCTATGATGAGATCGGCGGTGTCGGCGGCGCGCTCGGACAGCACGCCGAAGCTTCCCTGAAGGCGATCGGCGACGACCGACTGCCGATCGTGCGCGAAATCTTCCGCAACCTGGTGACCGCCGAGGGAACGCGCGCCGTGCGCGAGTGGAACGAGTTGCTCTCCATCTTCAGCGATTCGCAAGGCGAATCGCCCGAGGAGGTTCTTCGTTGGTTGATCGACGCACGATTGCTCACTTCCTACGAGGTTCGTGAAGGCGACGAAGAACCGGCGAGGAGCGTCGAGGTTGTGCACGAATCGCTCCTCGTGTCCTGGCCCCGGCTCGTGCGCTGGCAGACTCAGGACGCTGATGCCGCCCTACTCCGCGACCAGCTCCGGCAGGCGGCGCGGACTTGGGATGAGCACGATCGGACCCCCGATTTCCTGTGGACCGGTAGGGCTTTTCGGGAGTTTGCGCTGTGGCGGGAGAGCTATCCCGGCGGCCTTTCCAAGATTGAGGAGGAATTCGCCGCCGCGATGACGAGCCACAACAAACGCCGTAAACGGAGGCGTCGCATTGCCGTCGCAGCGGCATTCGTGACTCTGTTGGCTGTTCTGGGTGTTGTCGCTGCATCTCGCCAGCAGGCAATCGCCGAGACCAACCGCGCCGAGGCCGCCAAGCTCCTAGCCCTCGCCCAGGTTCAGCTCGACACCGATCCCACTGAAGCGCTGGCGTATGCCACCTCGAGCCTCGAGCTCGCGGATACCCGCGAGGCACGGATCTTTGCGCTGAGGGCGCTGTGGGAAGGACCGCCGCTGATGGCCCTCGACCTGCACCAGATAAGCAGCGGTGGCGGTGGTTTCATGTTGCCCGCCTTTAGCCTTGACGGGAGTTGGCTCGCGCTGGCAGGACTCGCCAACGGGGAGGTACTCGTCTGGAACGAGCGTGGCGGGGAACCGATCGTCCTGGGTGGCCATTCGATATCTGCGTCCGGCCCGATTCAGTGCGCCTGGACTCGCGAAGGCCTCCTCGTCACCGGCCACTGGAGCGAAGGGCGAGTGCGGGTGTGGTCCATGCCTGAAGGAAAACTCATCCGCACGATTGAATTTGGCCAATCAAGCTGGTGGCAGGTGGGGGAGACACATCTCCTCGCAGAACTCCGCCCGCCCACCCGCTTTGATGAACCAAGGCTCTTCGAGCTTCGACGGTGGGAGCTTCCGAATGGCGAGCCCGAAGCTCTTGGAGTCATCGACTGGATAGAGACCGGGGCCACGCAGAGCCGGTTCGATCCGAGCGGACAGGCATGGATTTACTCCAAGGGAGACGGCGTCTACTCGCGCCCACTTCCCGTCACGGCCCGAGGGCCCGACAAGATGCTTGCTCGCCATTCTTCCGATGAAATCGATAGTGGGCGTTGGTGGCGTGCTAACCCGGTATATACCATCGACAGCAACGGCGAGGCCATTCTATGGGCCGCTGCTGACGGTACCTCGGCGTCGGGCCGGCGGCTTCCCATGCCGGAATCTGCAACAACCGCCCTCCGCCCGGACTCGACCGGCCGGTGGGTCGTCGAGGATTCGATGTCACCTGACGGCCAGCCGGGCCTGTGGGATCTCACGAGTCTGCCGCATGCGAGCCCCTGGTTGTTGCGAAGAAGTGGGCCCTGGTTTTTGTGGAACACCGATTTTGACCCGCGGGGTGATTGGGTGGTCGCCACGACCAAACGACTCCGCGAGGTCTCTTTTTGGCCGCTCTCGAAACGCCTACCTGTTGTGGTGGAAGGATGGACGTTTTTCGAGTTCAGTCGTGATGGCCGCTCCATAGTCACCACCGACTTTGACATTAGCCAGAACCGGGCGCATCGGGTGCGATTGTGGCCTCTGCCTGGAAGCGATTTCTCCGATGTTGTGGATCTAGTGTTTCCTCCGCGATCTTACTCGGGAGGCAACACAGTGACAATCGATCCTACGGGCCAGTATGTGCTGTCTACGTGGTATGGAGATGACGTCTTCCTGCTATCCGTGAATGGGGATCCACCTCGTCGGCTCGAAGGGTTCCCAGGCAAGGATCAGACCACGGGCGCCTTTTCCCCGAGCGGGCGGATGGTCGCGGTAGCGAGCACCATGTCAGATGGCGAGGCTACGCTGCGGATCTGGGACCTCCAGACTGCCGAGGTGAAGGTCTTCGATCAGCCGATGGAACCGGAGGCGTGCGAAGGGTGCTTCGTGTGGTCAGTCGCGTTCATAGACGAGACTACGCTCTTCACGAGCGGAGCAAACGGCCTGCTCCGCTGGGATCTTAAGATGGGTCTGTACGAAGAGATCCTCAGAGCGCCGCCCGGCGGCTCTCTGGGCATGAGCATGACGTCGGATCGTCGGAGGTTGCTCGTCTTTGAAACCGGGCCGTTTCTGAATCGCGTTTCGGTCGCTCTCCACGACCTCGAGACAGGGGACGTCTGGGGCCTGGACCTCCCAGGGGAGGGCATTCCGGAGTTGAGCCATGACGGCACGATTTGGGTAGCCCGGGAAAATGACGGTTCCATCTGGGTTGGACGAACGGATGGCAGCGAGCCCCACCTGCTCCCCGGACACAAAGGGGAAATCCATTCGCCGCCGAAAATATCGCAGGATCTCAGTTGGATCGCGTCATCGGGCCAGGACAAGACATTCCGTCTCTGGCCCATGCCCGACCTCTCCAAGCCCCCGCTCCACACCCTGCCTCGCGAGGAGCTGATCGCCAAGCTCAAGACTCTCACCAACCTCCGCGTCGTCCGCGACGAGGAATCCTCCACCGGCTGGAAGCTCGAGGTCGGTCCGTTCCCAGGCTGGAAGACGGTGCCGAGCTGGTGATTGCGGCGATCCCTTTTGATTGCACATTTGATTCATCCCGATAGAATGATCCCAGGATGCCCAGAGAATTCGAGAAGCCGCATGTGCATGTGGCGGGCGGACCCTTTCGACTCGGTGACTGGTTCGTCGAGCCGTCGCTGAACCGCCTCTCTCGAGACGACACCACGATTCAGCTCGAGCTCAAGGTGATGGACGTGCTGGTGTGCCTGGCCGAGCGGGCGGGGGAGGTGGTGACGCGGCAGGAAATCGTGGATCGGGTGTGGGCGACCGAGTTCATCTCGGACAACACGTTGACTCATGCCGTCACCGAGCTCAGAAACGCATTGGGCGACGACGCAAGGAATCCCTCGTTCATCGAGACGATCCACCGGCGAGGTTACCGATTAATCGCGCCGGTCGAGGCAGCCGTTTCCGATGAGGCAGCAATTTCCAAGGTCGCGAGGTTCCCGGCTCCCGAAAGGCTGGAAGAACGCAGCCCGTATCCCGGGTTGGCCGCTTTCACCGAGGCTGACGCCGAGTTCTTCTTCGGGCGCGAGGACGAGGTCGCCAGGATGTGGCGCAAGCTGACATCTCGGCGGCTGCTTGCCGTAATCGGGCCTTCGGGAGTTGGAAAGAGCTCGTTCCTTCAGGCAGGAGTGATCCCAGCAAAGCCTGAGGGCTGGGGCGCCCTGATTTGCCTGCCCGGCGAGGGGCCGTTCCGTGCCCTCGCCAGGGCGCTTTTCCCGGAGTTCATTGACGATCCGGATGCCGGCGATCTGCTGGTCGGTCCGCACGAGGCCGACGCGTTGGTGGCTCTCGTCGCGAGATGGCGCGAACGCCACAATCAGGTCCTGCTCGTCGTGGACCAGTTCGAAGAGCTTTTTACGTTGAATCCCGCTGAAGTTCGTACAGGATTCTCGAGCCTGTTGGGCCGGCTGGCATCCGATGTCGATGTTCACGTCTTGCTGAGCATGCGGGACGACTTTCTGCACCAGTGTCAGCCGCAGACCGCACTCGCACCGATCTTCGAAGACTTGACGCCGCTAGGACAGCCGGACGGTGCCGTACTCGAACGGGCGCTCTCAGCTCCTGCGCGATCTCTGGGATTCCGCTTCGATGACGATCAACTGCCGCAGGAAATGGTGGCCGAGATCGAGGGTGAGCGTGGCGCGTTGCCGCTGCTCGCGTTTTCGGTGTCGCGGCTGTGGGAAAGGCGCGATCAGGAACAGAAACTCCTGACGCGGCAGGCGTACACCGACATCGGCGGAGTGGGAGGCGCGCTCGCTCGGCACGCCGACGCCACGCTGAAATCGATTGGGGACGGGCGCCTCGGCATCGTCCGAGAGCTCTTCCGCAATCTTGTGACATCGCAGGGAACGCGAGCGGTCCGCTCTGTGGAAGACCTCTTGTCGGTCATTCCCGACGATCTTCGCGATGATGCAAATGATGTCTTGAGCCGCCTGATCGATGCCCGTCTTCTGACTTCTTTCGAGGAGGAGGATGACGAAGGTGCATCCAGCCACCGCCACGTGGAGGTCGTACACGAATCGTTACTCGTGTCCTGGCCCCGCCTCGTCAGCTGGCAGACGCAGGACGCCGACTCCGCCCGTTTGCGGGACGAGCTTCGGCAGGCGGCGAAGGCGTGGGCAGAACACGACCGGCCGGTCGACTGGCTCTGGACGGGGGCACAGTACCGCGAGTTTGCCTCCTGGCGAGAGCGGTACCCGGGCGGCCTCTCCGATTTGGAGCAGGAATTCGCCCATGCAATGACCGCTCACGCGAAGCGGCGGAAGCGGCGACGGAGAATCGCGGTAGCGGCGCTCATCGCTTTCCTCCTCGCCGGTTTGGTTGTTGTCGGTTCGTTCTGGCGACGAAGCGAACGCGAGGCCCGGCGCGCAGAGGCGGCCAATCTCGTGTCCCTAGGGCAGATCGAACTCGAGTCCTACCCTTCAGCGGCACTGGCCTACGCCACGACGAGCCTCGAACTGTCGGACACCCTCGAAGCTCGTCTTCTCGCCCTGAGGGCACTTTGGAAGGGCCCGACAGCCTTCGTTGTCGACCAGGACAAATCCTTGTTGAACGAATTCAGCCCCGATGGCCGATGGTTGGTGCAAGAGAAGGGCGACCCCGATTTTCGCATCCACGTCATCGGCGCCGACGGGACCGATGAGCCGTTGGACGACCTGTACGACCGCCCCTTTAATTTGTGGATGGACTCGAAATCGGGGCTCTTTTCAACCCATGGGTGGGACCATCCGGGGCCCTGGGCATTGTGGTCGGTGCCGGAGAAGAGACTACTGGCGAAAACGCGCCACGAGCTCGCCGAAGATAAAGACATCTCTTATCTCGGCTTTGACGCGAGGCGAGAACGGATGTTGCTAAGGGTTTTGGAGGACGATCGGTTTTCTGTCGATGCCCTAGGTTTCGACGGCAGCTCTCTACGCCTCGGTGAACTCCCGTTTGATCTGCGATCAGGAGCGTGGTGCGAGAACGCCCCCAACGGCGAATGGTTTGCGGTGTCGCCTGGTCAAGGCGTGTACGCGATCGAGATAGGAGATGATGATCTGTCAGAGCCACGGCGCCTCGGGCACGCCAGTGGCCCTCCGGTAGAAATCGCATGCGACCCCCTCGGCCGATTCGTTGCCGCTGGCTACAGCGACGGGGAAATCCATCTCTTTGACCTGTCCGGAGTTTCATCGCCAAGGTTGGTCGAGGGGCCATCAGGACTCGCCGGAGTCCGAATCACCAACAACGGCTCTATGCTCGAGGCGATCAAACCAGAGAACGGCGGAATCGAAACCTGGATCTGGTCGCTCGAAAGCGAAGAGCCCACCCTGCTGGCAAAAATGGATCTCGGGAAATCCCGAGGGGTTGGGCGGCCGGATTGGGAACTCAACCCCGTCGAAAGCCAGATCGTGAGCATCCTCAACCCGGACGGCCAGATTCGCCTGTGGCCGCTGCGAGCACCTTCTGATGCCGAGCCCGTAGTCTTGCGACGGGATGAATTGAGCACTGCGCGATATCTGGCGATCCAACCGCAAGGCCAGTGGGTGGCAACTTCCGGGGAATTCGGTCTGATCTTATGGCCGGTCGCAAAGCCTTACCCGATCGTAATCAAGCGATACGAAGAAAAGGTACGCAACCTGGCGTTCGAGCCCGAGGGCCGATGGCTCGCAACGTGCGCGACTGACGGAACCGGCACTGTTCGCATATGGCAGCTGGAGGGCGACGCACGGCCGCCGGCGCACACTGTGTATGAGGCCAAAACCTTTGCGTACGATATTGCCGCATCCCCGAACGGAGAACATATCTTGCTGGGGAACCACTCTGAGACTGTCAAGCTGCTTTCCCTCAGTGGCGAGGCTCCTGTTGATCTTCCCGGGTTCGTGGAGAGGTCGTTCTACGTAGCCATCAGTCCTGATGGGCGTTTCGCTGCGGCCTGCGGTTACACCGATGAAGATCCAGTTACCAGCGTGATCCGGGTATGGGACCTCGCCTCGAACGAGGAGGTCAATGTGATCGACCCGGCCTACGAATTATACGTTTCCTTTATCCGTTTTACCCGGGACGGAGATCTCCTGAGTGGAGATCGCGCCGGGTTGTTGCGATGGGACCTGCAAACCGGTAACAGCGAAACATTGTTTGGAGATTATGTCGGAGAGTTCGCGATCAGCTCAGACGATACCAGGGTACTTTTGGTCCGAAGGGGCGATCAGGAAATATCGCCTGATTCCCTCGTGTCGCTCGATCTCGGGACCGGTTCAACCACCCCGTTGGAGTCCCACGGCGACCGCGTTACGACGGTCGCCATGGATGCCGGAGGTACGATTGCTGTCACTGGGGACAAGAACGGTGTGATTCGGGTCGGACCCCTCACCGGCGAGGAGCCCCACCTACTGCTCGGTAAGCCAAATGCGATCGAAGAAGTCGCCGTTGATCCCCGTGGCCGCTGGATTGCCTCGGCCTCCGGAACAGAGATACGCCTCTGGCCGATGCCCGATCTTTCCAAGCCACCGCTCCACACCCTGCCGCACGACGAGCTGATCGCCAAGCTCAAGGCCCTTACAAACCTCCGCGTCATCCGCGATCAGGAGTCCACCACCGGCTGGAAGCTAGAGGTCGGCCCGTTCCCCGGCTGGGAGACGGTGCCGAGCTGGTAAGGCCCCGCGGTATGATGGTCTCAGAGGAATCAATCATGCCGTACACGAAGATCTGCGTTGCTGCGGCGTTACAGCGCTATCTCGACATCACGCCGATCGCGGCCCGGATTCGCGACCTCGCGGGGGTGCTGGCGGCGGCACACAACGCGCCCGTGTCGGTGCTGTCGGTGGAGGCTCCGGTGGAGCTGCTGCCCGATGTCGAGACCATGGAGGAGAAGATCGAGCGCTATGCCGAGCCGCTCAGGGTGGAGGGGCTCGAGGTCGAGACGGCCATCCGCAAGGGAAAGCCGAGCCGCGAGATCATCGCCCACATGGAGGAGATTGGCGCCGATCTCCTGATCAT
>Ga0209013_10003258_pt1 | contig 14461 bp, 13 predicted proteins | sample Cruoilmetagenom2_FD_187291 | JGI IMG/M metagenome (GOLD analysis project Ga0209013, IMG submission 187291) | Oil polluted marine microbial communities from Coal Oil Point, Santa Barbara, California, USA - Sample 2 (SPAdes) (version 2) | ecosystem: Environmental > Aquatic > Marine > Oil seeps ... | reverse complement strand
TTACAACAGCTCACTCAAATGTAGATTATGCATTTGTGCAACAACATTCAAAGGCAATATTTGATACTAAGAATGCATTGAAAGAAATTAAACTTAGAGAGAATATTGAATTATTATAATTTGAAAATATAGTGATTGCTCCATTAAATATAAAGTAATTAAGGTAGGTTTGATTATGAGTTATTTCGTTCATGATAGTAGTTATGTAGATGAAAATGTAACATTAGGTGAAGGTACAAAAGTTTGGCATTTTAGTCATATTCAAAAAGGTGCTCGCATCGGAGAAAATTGCTCTATAGGTCAAAATGTTAATGTTTCTAATAATGTAGTAATCGGTAATGGTGTTAAAATTCAAAATAATGTATCAGTCTATGAAGGTGTTGAATTGGAGGATTATGTATTTTGCGGTCCTTCAATGGTATTTACGAATGATTTAACACCGAGAAGTAAATATCCTAAAGGTACCGATGGGTATAAACAAACGCTAGTGAAATATGGTGCATCTATTGGTGCTAATGCCACTATAGTTTGTGGTAATACCATTGGTCGTTGGGCAATGATTGCATCTGGAGCTGTTGTAACGAAAGACGTTCCCGACTACGCTTTGATGGCAGGTGTCCCTGCTAGGCAAAAAGGGTGGGTCTGCGAATGTGGTCATGTTCTTGCACAAGATTTGATATGTAGTGAATGTAGTAGAGAATATACTCTTTCAAATGAAAAACTCTTAGAACGTAAATAACTAGCAAATTAAATTTTCAGAAAGGGGATTATCATGGAATTTAGGGATTTAAAGACTCAATACCAGACATATAAAAATGAAATTGATCATGCAATTCAAAATGTATTAACTAACGCCAATTTTATTGGAGGTAATGAGGTAAAGGAACTAGAGCAACAACTTTCTGAATATGTTGGAGTAAAACATTGTATAACATGTGCTAATGGTACAGAAGCAATGACGTTAGTTTTAATGGCTTGGGGCATTAAAGAAGGAGATGCAATATTCTTACCCGACTTTACATTTTTCTCAACAGGAGAAGTAGTCTCATTCAATGGTGCAACACCAATATTTGTAGATGTAGATAGAAATACGTTTAACTTAGACGTTGCCAAATTGGAAGAAGCGATTATTAAAACAGTTGAAGAGGGTAAACTGACTCCTAAGGTTATTATTCCCGTAGATTTATTTGGACTTCCAGCTAATTATCCAGAAATTCAGATAGTGGCTGATAAGCATAACTTATTAGTTTTAGAAGACGGTGCACAAGGTTTTGGTGGTGTTATTGAAGGTAAAAGAGCATGTAGTTTTGGAAATGCTGCTACTACCTCATTTTTTCCAGCTAAGCCTCTAGGTTGTTATGGAGACGGTGGTGCTATATTTACAAATGATGATAAGTTAGCAGAATTGCTTAATTCCTTAAAGGTACATGGTAAAGGAAGTAATAAGTACGATAATGTTAGAATTGGTGTAAACTCTAGATTAGACACTATTCAAGCTGAAATCTTAAAGGTGAAATTAGAAGCATTTATTAAGCATGAAGTAGAAGATGTAAACAGAGTAGCTCGTTTCTATAATGAGAAATTAAAAGGTGTAGTTGAAGCTCCGTTTATACCTGAAGGGTTTTCTTCGAGTTTTGCGCAATACACAATTAAGTTAAAGAACAATGAGGAACGAAATAATCTGCAAGCAAAGCTAAAAGAAGAAAATATTCCAAGTATGATATATTATGTGAAGCCAATGCATGAGCAGGAAGCATTTTCAGATTTAGAGTACGATGACAAAGATTATCAAATTACGAATGAATTATCTGAAACCGTTCTTTCCCTACCAATGCACCCATACTTGACTGAACAAGAAATTGATCAAGTTTGTAGTGTTATTAAGGAATTTTTAAATTAATGTAAGCAATAAAGAGACCTTCTAACGAAGTAAGTGCTTTGTGATAAATCACAGTGCATTTCATTGTTAGGAGGTTTTTTCATTGTAAGCGTTAAATAGTGCACCCATTGTTTCTTTTATAGAAAATAATACGTGCATTATTTAATTTTACCTTCATTACTTAATTATTGAGCGCTAACTAAAGTATTTCTCCTTAAAACTTGATAAACATGTTGAAAAACCTTATACATTTAATATTTTACAAAATTGTTGTTCCCTATACCTATTTTTTCACTTCTACTAGTGCCAAAAATGATAATAATTAAACAAGTAGAAAACAAGAAAAGCGACTGAAGAATAAATATCAGTCGGCTTTTAGGAATATTTTTCAGTCACTTGTTGGAAAATAATTTGTTTATCTTTTACTACATATCGACCATTACCAATATAATATGTACTTGGTACATATCGATATACTCTAAATTGCTGTCCTTTTCTCAACACACGAGGGGATTTTTTGTTTTTATTAATTGTTTCCCAAACAACAATATCTTCTAGAATTGTTACTTTCCCAATCTGTCCAGACTTCAATTCTAATCCCTTCCATATTATTGTTGAAGAACGAGAACCAGATTCAGCATTTTTAATTAACATTTTTTTTGATGGCGTTTCATAACTAACGGCACTTGTATGTTCAATCCATGTATTGCCACCAAGCCCCAGCATCTGTGGAATTTCTTCATAAACAGAGATGCGGTTGTCTACTTTTATGTAATCCATTCTTATTAAACGATTATTTAATTGTTTGTAAATTGGTACAATATCTTTTGAACTTAAACATCCGATAACATTAGACAATAGACTTTCATGAAAGCACTTTTGCTGAATTTCTTTCCCTTCATCTATCACCTCAATATTATCTGTAGGTATAGATATAGGTACAGGTGTAGGATTATTATTATCATCTGGAGCAGTAAATTTTTTAACTACGACTTCTGTTGCTTTACTGTGGTTACCAGCAACAGATGCTGTTAAATATAGCACAGTTCCTGCTTTTTGTTTCTCTATCTCTACGTTATATTTCCCTGTGCTTGTTGTGATCGCTGTCCCTATTACTTTAGTTCCTACTTTAACCGTTATAATCGAGCCGACTTCTGATGTACCTGAAATTATTCCAGAATCTTCTATGACTTCATCCACCAATGGCGATTCTGGTGGCGTCAAATCTTCATTTGATATTTTACCGATTGTAAAGTCAGTGATATATGCTTGCGGTAAATTATTATCAAATCTACTTAAGAATAATTCATTTCCTGCTTTATCACTAATGCTAATAGAATCAAACTTCCATATACCAATTTCATCAACTGACCTAACGGTATATCTTCCTTCCCACAATCCATTGTTCTGATAAAATGTTATGACTCTCATATCAGATGACGGCGATTCATACCACATTGCAACACTATCAACGCCAGACATATCATCTGTTACTTTCACCCTAACTGTAACAGTTTCTCCTACTTTTACAGTAAGTGGACTTACTTCAATACTCTCAATTTTAGGAGCTGTTGTATCTCCACCAGTTTCATTATCTATAGTAAAGTCCGTAATATTTCCCTTTGGTAAATCATTATCTCGTTCATATAAACGAAGTATATTTTCCGCTTTATCCATCAAGAAAATAAAATCCAACTTCCAGATTCCACTTTCATCAAATGACTTAACTGTATACTTCCCCTCCCAAAATCCATTGTTCTGATAAAGTGTTATATGCCTTCCTCTCTTATTTGAAGAGGTTACATACAACACTGAAACACTATCAACACCTGACATATCATCAGTTACTTTCGCCCTAACTGTAACAGTTTCTCCTACTTTTACAGTAAGTGGACTTACTTCAATACTCTCAATGTTAGGAGGTGTTGTATCCCCACCAGTTTCATTATCTATAGTAAAGTCAGTGATATATCCCTGCGGTAAATTATTCTCAAATCTACTTAATAATAGTTCATTTCCTGCTTTATCCCGAATTTGAAGATAACCTATTCTCCATATACCACTTTCATCCTTTGACTCAACAGTATATCTACCTTCCCAAAATCCATTGTTCTGGTAAAATGTTATACTTCTTTGTTTGTTACCAGATGATGGCGATTCATACGTCATAGAAACCATATCAACACCAGACAAATTATCTGTTACTTTTGCCCTTACTATAACAGTTTCTCCTACTTTTACAGTTTGTGGACTTACCTCAATACTCTCTATTTTAGGAGATTCTGTATCTCCACCAGTTTCATTATCTATAGTAAAGTCAGTGATATATCCTTGCGGTAAATTATTGTACTGTTTAGAAAAGTGAAAATAATCTCCTGCATTATCAGTTATATAAATGGAATGCACCTCATATATACCACTTTCATCATATGACTCAGCAGTATATCTTCCTTCCCACACTCCATCTTTGTCCAGATGAAATCTAATATATCTCATTTTATCACTTGACGATGGGGATTCATACATCATTGTAATACTATTTACTCCAGAAATGTCTTCCCTTATTTTCACTTTAATTGTTACAGTTCCCCCCGCATTTACCTCTTTTGGACTTACTTCAAGACCCTCTATTACTGATGAAGTTGAATCTTCTAGTGCTAGATTAGTAGATGCATCTGCCACTTCTGTATACATCGTACTAGTAGAAATAACTAAAACTGTAAGTAAAAAGAATTTAATGATTTTAGTTAACATAATATTCCCCCTTTTCTATATACTTATATAGTACATTTTGGAAATAATAAAGTCTATAGTATTATTCTTGCCTAAATACACTTCGAACAACTACGAAAGGATCTGCTATTTTCAAGACTGCATACGGACATAAGAAAGTGACACATATGACCTTTGAACCGCGTCTCGGTGTCAGCCAAAGTCTGATACAGGAACGCTTGAGAACGGTGATGTGATGCAGGGAAATAAGATCCGTAAGAGCAGATAAAGATATACAATTTTATAGAAAGTAGGGATAGACATTAGTAACCATGTATACAGTGTTGGTATGTAGGGCTTGACTGGGCAGGTTATTCGGGTAGAGGCGACTGTTCGGGATGATAAGGAGCAGTGTATTATTATTGGGCTGCCGGATGCCTCGATTAAGGAGTCGAAGGAGCGGATATTGAATTGCTTGCACTCGCTCGACGCTGATACCGATATGAAGAAGATTACGATTTTGTTATCACCCTCTGATGTGAAGAAGCAAGGCACTTCGTATGATGCGGCTATGTTATTAGCTGTACTACAAGCAATGTCAAAGAACACCATACCAATTCCAGAAAAGACCTGTTTCATTGCAGCACTCACATTGGATGGTCATTTAACTACATTCCACAGTATGACTCCCACTATACATCAAGCTATTTTGCTTGGTTTTAAGCGTATCTATATTCCACCTATCGATTTATCCCTTTTCCTAGAGACAACAGAAGTTGAGTTAATACGTGTTACACATATGGAGGACCTGCTTGCACATTTGCGTGGCATTCGTTCTTTATTTGAAAACGAATTGAAGTTAATTGCAACAGAGTCCGTCTTGGAAGAAACGGAGGACCTGCCCCATATATGTTTTTCTGCCATTAGGGGACATGAACATCCAAAACGGGCGCTGACTTTGGCTGCAGCTGGGGGGCATCATTTGTTGATGACGGGTCCTCCTGGCTGTGGAAAAAGCCTGCTTGCCAATGCATTTCATACTGTTTTACCTGATTTAACTAATGGGGAAAAACTAGAGGTGTTTAGTATTTATCAAATGGCGAAGCAAGGATGGAATATGTCGTCTCGACCTCCATTTCGAAGTCCGCATCATTCTACTTCTGAGGGGGCAATTATTGGTGGGGGGCGTTACCCAAAGCCTGGTGAGTTGTCACTTGCTCATAGAGGGGTGTTGTTTTTGGTCGAGCTTGGTCATTTTCCAAGACGTGTTATTGATACGTTGCGGCAACCACTCGAATCAGATAGTGCTGTTGTATATCGTGTCGAGGGATCTAATCGATTTCCGGCAACGATTAACTTGATCGCAGCAACTAATCCTTGCCCATGCGGGTATTACGGGTCCAATGAAAAGTACTGCACATGTAGCGATAAGATTCGTTTGAAATATATGATGAAAATAACCGGTCCGATTATAGATCTAATTGACTTTGTATTAAGCTTGAAAAGCCAAGGAGTAACACGACAACCAACTGGTAGAACATCAGAAGAAATTCGATTACAGGTGACAAAGGCTCGGGAAATGCAGCGCTTACGCTACGGGGCGAATTATACTAATGCCATTGTTCCAATTAAGTTATTCGAAGAAAAAGTCGTTTTTAGTGAAATGCAATTAAATCAAGTAGCGACTACTACTTATGAGCAAAAATTGAGTAACCGGTCTACGATGAAGATTCTGCGTCTTGCGAGGACCATTTCCGATTTGGAGGGTGACTTGTTGGTTTCCGATCATGCGATTACTGAAGCGTTACAGTGGAAAACAGAAGCAACCCTCGTACATAGCTCATTGGTGCAATAAGGATGGAATATCAATGACGAGGAAACGACAATTCAATCCACATTCGTTATCACGTAATTATGAGAGGGAATAACCGCCAGCCCATATTTAGCACACAAGAAGATATGTTCGAACTGCTACGTGCTTTTCAACATGTCCAGAATAACTATCCATATACTATTCTCGCATATTGTTTCATGACGAATCACTACCACATTTTGATCAAATCTACGAAAGATCCTCTTAGTAAAATTATGAGTCTTGTCAATAAACGTTATAGTGATTATTACGCCAAACGCTACAATCATATCGGTAGAATTTATCAAAAACGATATTTTGCGAAAGAAGTAGACTCTCGAATTGGTTTACTTGCAGTAAGTAGTTATATACATCGTAACCCGATAGATACCAAAAAGCCCATGGTCGATCAATTAGAATGGTATCCATACAGCTCCTATCCATTCTACTTCGATGAAACTACTGTGCCTCCTCCTTTTTTAGACAGAGAAATTCTGAAAGAACTCCTGCCGCCACCAATGGAAAAAACGAATCTTGCTTATTGCCAGTATTGTATAGAATATCGACAGCAAGTAGAAGAGGATCTATAGATGGGTGGTGCTTTCCTTTTTAAAACAGCGACCCTGTGTCAGGCTCAACTTGGGGACAATTGAGGCCGACGCAGGGTCGCTAGAATTTTCTCTTAACAAGCCTCGATTCAGGCTCTCGGATGTGATGTGGCATTATACAAATATTATAGAAGAATTTGAACTTATATAGGAAGGAGTATTGAAACTCATAATAGAGAATCAAGTCTTCTTTCTCCAATCTCCTTTATTTGCTTTCTCCGGTTAGTGGAACAACTAAAAATCCTTCTTAAGGTTATTTTGCAAGTAATGCTAACTTACTTTTAGAAGGTGTTTCGTATTTTACTTTGGCCTTGTTTTTTTGAACGTAACTTCCAGCCCCTACACCATATAAGCCTCCATGATTACTCTTATAGCTATAAACTCGGTATTCATCGCCTTTTTTCAGAGGTCTAACTATAGTCAATGAACCGTTGCTCTCCATTTTCACCAAGTTTGTGTTAGATAGGATCGTAACTTTTCCTATTTGACCTACTTTAAGTTCTGTTTTTCCCCACATAACTTTTACAGGGGGTACTGGTTTTTTCTTCATGTAAGCCGATGAAATATAACCAACAAACTTTTGATCCTCCGTTTTAACTGGGTACCATACAAACTGGTTAACACTTGTCAAAGACTGGTCAAATAAAAATTGTCCTTCAACAATTAGGGTAGTATTTTTTGCTAAGGTTTTTTGAGTGGAAGAAGTTCCAGGCTGTAACCTTAATTTTACATTGTCAGCAGTAACTATTACCTTGTCTCCTTTTTGAAATTGATATACTGAGGAGTTCACCTGATCGGTTAATGAATATTCCTTCTTTTTGAATCCAATATTTCCACTGTTATTAGGGTTATATTCAAAATCGGATGTATGGAAAGGGAACTGCCCTAATTTTATACTGTTTAAGTAACTATCTTTTTCAACCAAAGCAAAAACTTTTTCTTGATAAGCCTCTAAATTCTTCAATCCGTTGGACTGATAAAGAGGGCTGTTAACAGGCTTTGTACCGTTATATGCCATGACGGGAAAGTACCAATTTTCAATTACTTCTGGTCCTGCACCTTTTATTTTAGGTAGATCTGTACGCTGATACATTTTGCTAAGGATTTCGACGCCTGCTTGAATATTGTAGTTAATATCATATTTTAATTTCTCTTGATTATAGTTTGGTTGATTGGTAATTTGCATTAGACCGATTCCATTATCTTTTGAGATTACGGGTTGACCATTCTCATCAAATTGTTTCCATCCACCATTTTCTGTTGAAGCCACAGCTTTTACAACTTCGGGTGGGATGTTTGCTTCTAAAGCCGCATTCGTAAGTAAGCAGTTAATATGCTGAAAAGTAGGGTTTTGGTTAGGCTTAAATTCACCATAAGATGAACATTTAGATGTCCATGTTGACTCTGCGTACGCATCTTCATATGAAAAGCCTAGAAGCATTAAACAAGTTAAGAATGCTGCCATTACCTTGTTGGATTTCATTTAATCATTCTCCATTCATTTAGTTTTTTTATACTTATCTAGTATATTTTATCATAGATTGAATACTTCCCTGTGTTAGAAACAATTCCATTCTAATGATTTACGTTGATATGTTAGGGATCACCTTGGGAATATCAAGAAAAGTATAAATTAAAAGGATTAATAGTAGCCGTTCTGTGCATCCGGATTACAAACAAGAATAGTTGCAAATGAGATTTTATACCTATTCATAAAAATCAATAGTCACACGATGATAAGTATAGGGGTGTGACAGAAGTATGGGGAACATTAGACTAATTTGGCATAAATATATGTTGAAATATAATATTAGATCACATAATGATTGTCTGGATGAAAAGTTGAAAAAGAAGTTATGGAATAATGTAGAATATCACGAAAAAGAAATCCACCGTATTGCGAATTTAAGGCAGCTTTCCGATATCAGTCACAATTTGGGGGACAATTGAGTCTGGCACAAGGAAGCTAGGGACGACCTGCCATAGACTGAAGTGAAGTCTGTCGGTGTCCAATTTGAATGTTTAGTAAAAAAACTTCTCTCTCGCATAAGCTAGAGAGAAGTTTTATTTGTTCTTTTGTTAAAGCGTCCCTGTGTAAGAAACAATTCTGATGATTTAATACAATTCCAAGTGGGATACATAAGTTAAATTCATATAAAGCAGCAGTCCTATTATTAGTTGACTCGTTCCTTTCTAACGAAGAAGAGAGATTTGCTTCCGCAATTCTCCCTTTGAGCTTCTTTTGCAGCAGAGCGTTCTTGGAAGAAAAGGAGGACATGCCGCATATATGTTTTTCTGCTATTCGTGGACATAAACATCCAAAACGTGCGCTGACCTTGGCTGCTGCCGGTGGTCATCATTTGTTGATGACCGGTCCTCCTGGTTGTGGGAAAAGCCTTCTTGCCAATGCATTTCATACCATTTTACCTGACTTGAAAAATGATGAAAAACTAGAAGTGTACAGTATTTATCAAATGGCGAAGCAATGATGGAATATTTCTTCACGACCACTGTTTCGTAGTCCCCATCATTCCACATCTGAAGGAGCAATCATTGGTGGAGGGCGTTATCCGAAAGCTGGCAAGATGTAGCTTGCTTAGTCTTACGTGACAGTAAATAAAAGGGAATTTAAGCTTTACAAGTATATAAGTCTAGATAATTATACAAAGAAATGCTCCTTCTGCAGAATAGATACTGACAACTAAATCAGTTTCCTAAACTACAAATGAAGGAGCATTTCATATGAAAAGTGTAGACCAAGGCATTGTCTTTCTTCAATACTTATCGCTGTTGCCCTGAAGTGTATGGATTGCCCATTAGTCAATTATGACTATGACAAGTTATCTGAAGCTGCATTAGTCAAGTCCTTTATCCACACGAATCTATTTTGTTGAACATTATTTGAAAAAAATAGTATATGTAAAAAAGGGAACTAGTTGTCACGCTACCTTGTTCCCTTTTTTTGTTTTACCTCTTATGGCACTTAATTGTTGTCATGCAAGGCTATTGAGGAAGAACAAAAAACTATACCAGCACATTATACTTATACTGTACCAATCCAGTTTCATTTGCATACAGTGCAGCTTGCGTTCGGTCGCCTAGGTTTAGTTTTGATAAAACCTGACCAACATGTTTTTTTACTGTATTTTCCGTAATAAATAGATTTTGGGCTATTTGTCTATTCGAAAATCCCATGCCTAGTTTTAGCAATACTTCCTTTTCCTTAGAAGTAAGATGCTCTACGGGAGCGGAATCAACCTGTGGTTTTCTTGGTAATTTCATTAGCAGGTCAATAATATCTGGATCATAATACTTTCTTCCTTTTTGAATAGCCTGAAGTGCGAAAATTATTTCCTCAGTATCTACTTCTAAAGAAATGTAGCCATCAATTTCTAAATCCTTCGCGCGTTCAAAGGATAGCGGGTCCTTAGAATAGGTTAAGATTGCGAATTTACCAATGTAACCCAACTTTCTAGCGTCCGTGATAATCTCTAATCCACACTCTTTTCCTAGATGAAGATCTAGGACAACTAAATCTGGTTTCTCCCTTTTAATCATGTGCATTGCTTCTAGCTTGTTGCTTGCTCCTCCTAAAACCTCCATCGAATTCTGTAATGCTAGAATTGATTTCAACCCTTTGCGAATGATGATTTGATCATTCACTAATACTATTTTCATCATTATAGTGCCCCCCACTTAGAAAAAATTCAAATGAGGCCGGTTGCACCACTAACTCCATACATCCAAGGTGCCCAGATAAAGGATGTATTTCCTAGTCTCCCAAATAACCTTTAATACATTTAGTATATCTATAATAATGTTAAAATTTTGTCAGTTTATCGTCGCTAAAAGGGATTATTTTTGTAATTTTTTGGATTAATCCTGTTAGTTCACGAAAAAGTTCAGGTTTTATATAAGTAAGTTATATACAGAGTGGTACCAAAGTATACTTAAAGGTTATCCAAAAGAAGGATATTTAATAGGATAAAATTACTCTTAGGGGTGAGGTTGAATCTCTTGTAGCTGTTTATACTGAAGTTAGTTCCATTGCAAGACAAACAAAACAATTTTTTTAAGGGAGGCTAAATGATTTAAGAACCTAGTAAAAGGCATTTGGAAGTATCTAGGGGGAACTGAAGTTCTACTCATTCTATCAAGTAGTGATTTTAATATTTCGAAGCTAAAACTATCAATATTGAACGGTGCATGGAACCACGTCCAACCCTTTGAATAGTAAGACTTACTTCGGAGTAAAAGAGCAGAAGGTAAACTAGTTTAAACAAAAAAATAATTGGAGGAATTTAAAATGAACTTAAAAAAGAAATTAGCAACGGGTATTCTAACAGGAGCACTAGCAGTAAGCATGATCGGTGGAGGAACTTATGCATATTTCAATGATGTAGAAGTAAATAACAGTAGTTTCGCAGCTGGTACATTAGATATTAACGTTGCAGGTGGAGATGCTGATAATGCAATTATTAATGTTACTAACATCAAACCAGGTGACACAATGTTACGTACATTCAAGCTTAATAACACAGGTAGCTTAGATGTCTCTAAAGTATTATTGACTTCAAAATATACAGTCGGTGATACAAATGGTAATAATGATGGTACAGATTTTGGTGACCATATTAAGGTGAAATTCCTTGCTAATAACGATAAAGCGTCAGCGGTTATTTGGGAAACTACATTAAGTGATTTGTCTAAAACAGATGTTGTGGATAGAGATATATTAGGAGCTATTCTTGGTGGAGAAAGAGATGGACTAAAAGCAGGTACATCTGATGATCTTACTGTATTGTTTGAATTCGTTGACAATAAAAAGGACCAAAATATCTACCAAGGGGATTCTTTACAGCTAGAATGGACATTTGATGCAAAACAAACAGCAGGAGAAGCGAAATAATTCTAAGCACCTAAGGGAGGAGATCACTTCTCCCCCCTTATTTTATTACGTCAATTCATCAGTACGCTTTCTTATATATAGTTCTCAACATACAAATTGGATTTTGTGTATTGAGGAATATATGTAAGTTGATAAAAATAGAAAGGCGGAAGTAGTTTGAAAAACAAGCGTAGACGTAGGTATAAGAAAAAGAAAGTTGATCTTATTTTGATCCTAAAAATAGCTACTATTTTTTATTTGACTATCTTTGGTGTCAATTATGTTTCTTCAGATACAGCCGCTTATCATAATAGCCAATCTGAGGTCACTCAAATTATCACTGCAGGTGTCTGGGAGGAAGCGAACAATAAGTGTTCAGAAGATAATACTGAAGTTGGAAATGTGCTTTCTTTAATGGAAGATGAAGAGTTAGTAGAGTTAAATGAAAACGATAAAATGGATTGTGATGAAAATATTGATCAAGTCGAAAATGAATGCGAGCCGAAAGAAAATATACTAATAGAAGAAAATGTTTCAGGGGAAGAAAGTAAAATAGATTGCGATGTAGAAAAAACAGATGATGACGACTATACAGCAGAGGAAGATGTTCCTCTTGAAGAAGAAATCGAAATAGATACTGATACAATACAAGAAGATATTCTAAACTGCGAAGAAATACTAAATGCATATAAAGCAGAATACAAAGAGAAGGACATTAGTCCTGAAGAAGAAATCGAAATGAATGCCGCTGCAAGTGATGATGTTAAGACTTGCATGAAAAAAGAAGAATTAGATAAAACTTCAGAAGCGAATAAAACAATTGAACAGAACCCTAAACAAGAAATCGAAGTAATGGAAGGACCTGTAATAGTAAAAACAGATTCCGAGGGGAATATTGAAACTATATATACAGAAGTAGCAACAGAAAAAGAAATAGCCGACATAGAAAATCCTGTGGAAGTTTTCATCGAGGACGAACAAGAAACTGAAATAGAATAATAAAGTAAAGGGTGAGATAAATGAGAAAACCTAAAATGACGAAAAAACAAAAAATAAAGCTATGGACAAGTAATATTGTATCGGGAATTCTACTTGTTGTGCTTATTACAGTAGTATCTGTTGTAGTTATATCGAAAGCGTCAGGCGGCGAACCTGAATTCCTAGGGTATCAATTAAAGACCGTTCTATCGGGGTCAATGGAACCAGGAATTCAAACGGGCTCTATCATTGCAGTTAAATTAGCCGATGTAAAGACAGGCTTCGAAAAAGGTGATGTCATTACGTTCATGGCAGAAGAAGATATGTTAATTACACATAGAATTACAGAAGTTTCAAAAAGTGGAGACCACACACTCTACCGTACTAAAGGGGATAACAACAACGCAGAGGATATGGATCCTGTTCTTTCCGAAAATGTGGTGGCGTCGTATACAGATTTTACAGTACCTTATCTTGGATACTTCGTTAATTTTGCGGAATCAAAAAATGGAGCATTTCTACTTCTTATACCTGGTTTTCTTTTGCTAATTTACTCAGCCGTTACAATTTGGAAAGTACTGTCTGTGATCGAGTTAAAACCGAAAAAACAGGTAGAAACAGTTGAAGAAAGTGGAGAAAACAGTACTATCTAAGAAAATAGGTAGAATACTTGTTAGGAGGTAATTATCATAATAAGATTCGTTCGTTTAATCTCACTTTTTCTATTGATAAGTTGTTTTTGCATAACTCCATTGGCTGTATTTGCTGAGGAAGGTGATGGTACTGATGAAACCGAATTAGACATCAGCCTATCATCACAAGAAAATCTGTTTGATATTGTTAATATGAAACCAGGTGATTGGGCACCACGATCCATTACGGTTCAAAATACAGGAATTCAAGATTTTGTTTACCAGATGACAATACAAAATACGGGTGAAGAAAAGCTTTACAATGAGTTATTGATAGAAATTAAAGCAGGTGATGAAGAACTGTATAATGGTAAATTAGCAGATTTCAGTTCATTATCAAAAAGAAACTTGGAAAGTAGTACAAATGAGGATTTTGATATCCTTATTCGTTTCCCAGAGCATCTTGGAAATGAATTTCAAGGACTTACGTCTACTTTTACCCTCACGTTTACAGCTGAAGGGACAGAAGGTGCTACCGTACAAGCAATGACCAAAGGACAGGTTGCTAGTGTCGGTATCGCACCAGCAGGATTAAATACAGCAGGCAATTCATCCAATTTGGTAAATATAATGCTTGTAGGATCTATCGCTTTAGCAGGTGGGATAGCATTTAGGTTGATTAGAAAATAGAATTTAGATGTCCCTGTGTAAGAAACAATTCTACACTATTCTGACAATAGACTGCAATTCACAATTAAGTATTATAAAAAAGTTAGAACAAATTTAATAAAAGATGTTTAATCATTTTTAAGTGGGGTATATATTTAGTACAAGGCGGAACTACCGTAGGAAGGGACTGGTAAACGATGTGTTTACAAAGGACTTCAATGGATGATTTGCACAGCCTTGGCG
>Ga0209013_10003257_pt1 | contig 14464 bp, 13 predicted proteins | sample Cruoilmetagenom2_FD_187291 | JGI IMG/M metagenome (GOLD analysis project Ga0209013, IMG submission 187291) | Oil polluted marine microbial communities from Coal Oil Point, Santa Barbara, California, USA - Sample 2 (SPAdes) (version 2) | ecosystem: Environmental > Aquatic > Marine > Oil seeps ... | reverse complement strand
ATATTCGCTTCTTCTCGCAGAACATGTCAACAGGCAAGTATTTCTGCAATTTGTTCTGCCAACCGCATTACGGCACGGCAAAATTGCTCTCAGAGAGCCATCTCAATTCAAACTGCTCGACACAGTTATCCGCAATATTACCGAAGGCTTGAAAGTTGATTCAGTAACCATTTTCGATTCCCAGGAAAATATAATATCATACAGCACTATTCCCGAGGATGTAGGGGTCAGGGATATGGGAGGCATTGAATATGAAAATGCTCTCAAGGGGATCAACACCTCCCGACTTACCTCAATTGCCTCTCTCTTTAATCTGCTACCAGGATCAGAACCAATTTCTTCAAAGCTCATGACCTACATTCCTTTTCGAAGGGAAAATCCACTCAGTGAAAGAACTGATCAAATCATGGGAGTGACCAAGGTGGTTCAGGATCTTTCAGAGGACATGGAGGCGGTACTTCGCCTGCAACTCATCATTATTGTCGTTTCAATCCTGATCATGGGAACACTTTTCTTCATACTTATGCAGATAGTCACCAAAGCAGACCTGATAAACAAGGCGAGGGATGAGGAAAGAAGACGCCTGGAGGGGAAACTCCATCATGCTGAAAGACTGGCAAGTCTGGGAGAAATGGTGGCCTCCGTTTCACACGAGATCAAGAATCCTCTTGGTATTATCCACAGCACAGCCGAGATCCTGAACAAGCGCTTGAGAGACCAGGCACCCAGCAGTAAACATCTGGCTGGAATCATAATAACAGAAACCAGCCGTCTTGATGATATTGTCCGGGAATTCTTAGATTTTGCCAGACCTCAAGTACCACACTTTGCAACAGCAACCATCAATGATCCATTAAAAAAAGTGATTGAGTTCATGCAACCTGAACTTGCAAAAAAACAGGTAACGCTTGAACAAAACCTTGATCCTATTCCCGCACCAGTGGATATTGATCAAAATTTGCTCTACAGGGCTTTTCTCAACCTTTTTGTCAATGCGATCCATGCTATGCCGGAAGGCGGTACTCTTTCTGTTACCAGCAGTCTAGATTCAGAAGGTCAAAAGAAAAACATTTTTATCAGGATTACTGATACAGGAATAGGCATTTCTGAGAAAAAATTGGGGATGATTTTTACGCCGTTTTATACAAATAAAAACAGGGGTACAGGACTCGGACTGGCCATCGTAAAAAATATCATTGAAGAACACAATGGCTCGATTGATGTTCAAAGTGAAATTGGCAAGGGAACAACTTTCATCATTACTCTGCCCCAGAAATAACTCCCTCTCACTGCAATTTTTTCAGACAGAGTGTTTGGATTACATCATAAGGGCCAGCATTTCACGAACCGCCTGATCCAGTCCAACAATAATTGCCCGTGCCATAATGGCATGGCCTATACTCAACTCTTCAATTGTTTCAAGTAATGCAACCCTGGTTGTATTAACATAATTAAGACCATGCCCGGCATTTACCCTCAGACCTGCTTCATATGCCTCTTCAGCAGCAACGGCAACCAATTTATATTCCTGCTCGGTTTCTTCTTCATTTACTGCATCACTGTATCTGCCGGTATGAATTTCAACATAGGTGGCTCCGACCCTATGGGATGCCTCAATCTGGCGTGAGTCTGGGTCTATGAATAAACTTACCGGAATACCGGCATCATTCATCTGGGTAATCACTCCCGTTAGTTTCTTTTTCTGTCCGGCAACATTTAAGCCTCCCTCAGTGGTCAACTCCTTCCTTTTTTCTGGGACGAGGGTCACCATATCCGGCTTAAGTTCCAAGGCAAATTTGATTATCTCCGGAGTTGCTCCCATCTCCAGATTAAGTTTGGTCTTAACCGTCTGCCGCAATAATATGACATCTCTATCCTGGATATGTCTCCGATCCTCACGCAAGTGCACCACTATACCTTCAGCTCCTGCAAGTTCACAAACACCTGCTGCAAGTACAGGATCAGGCTCGCTGATGCCACGGGCCTCACGCAAGGTTGCCACATGATCAACATTCACTGCGAGTCTTATCATTTCCTCTCTCCTTTTTCTTATTAAATCCTCTAAAAATTCCCTTTCCTTTCTAAACATTCTTTCCGCTTCTGAGTCTGACCTCTCGTGGTCGTAGCCAAGAAGATGCAGGAAACCATGAACAAGCAGCACATTTAAACGATGATGGACTGAGGTCCCCTCTTTTCGAGCTTCCCGTGCAGCAGTATCAACGGAAATAACAATATCACCGAGTAAATTCCGGGCCATTGTCAAATCTTCACCTTCGGTTAATGAAAAGGCGAGCACATTGGTTGGTCCACTTTCACGGCGCCAGACTTTATTTAACCGGGCAATATGCTGGTCATCAACAAGCAGAATACTTAATTCAGCATCCGGTATTTCTGCCAATGCGAGGAGTAACTCCGCGGTTTTTGTCAACTGCAGTTCGTTAACACGAGGGATTACGTGCGAAAAATCATTCCTGAAAAGAATCGGCATTATAAGTCATTACAGTATGGAATTAATAAAGTTTTAAATTTATTTATTTACTGATTATGCTTTTCCGGATTTGGTTTTAATTTTCTGTTTCCTTGCTTCTTTTCTTTCTTAGCATAGGCACGGATGATCTGTTGCACTAATGGATGCCGCACTACATCAATATCTGTAAAGGTGCAAAAACCTATTCCCTTTATGTTTTTCAATATATGAGAAGCCTCGACCAGTCCTGACTTCTTTCCTCCAGGAAGATCTATCTGAGTAATATCACCGGTAATAACAGCTTTAGAATCGAATCCAAGTCGGGTCAAAAACATTTTCATCTGTGCATGGGATGTATTCTGGGCTTCATCCAGAATAACAAAGGCACTGTTCAATGTCCGACCTCTCATAAAAGCCAGGGGTGCGATTTCTACGATCCCTCTTTCAATATAGTCAACGACCTTCTCCCTGCCCAACATGTCATTTAAGGCATCATAAAGCGGGCGCAGGTACGGATCAACCTTCTGGGCCATGTCACCAGGAAGAAAACCCAGGTTTTCACCTGCTTCAACTGCTGGCCGGGTCAGAATTATATTTTTGACCTGACTGCTGGTCAATGCAGAAATGGCCATTGCCACTGCCAGATAGGTCTTACCTGTTCCGGCCGGCCCGATGCCAAAGACAATGTCATTATTTCTGATAGAGTCAATGTATTTCTTCTGGTTGACACTTTTTGGAGAAACAACGCGTTGATTGGCTGTTATATAGACTCTGTCAAGAAATATTTCTTTCAGATTCACTTTGGAGGATCGTTCCAGGATGCGAAGTCCATATGCAACATCTGAAGGGTATACAGGATAACCGGCTTTGAGAAGTTCATATAATTGTTTAAGGGCCATGGCAGCCACTTCCACCTCATGCTTCAACCCCTTAAGTGCCAATTCATTGCCACGCGCCTTTACCGAGACGCCAATGGTTTTCTCAATTGTAATCAGGTTTTTGTTCAGGTCTCCGTATAAAAGTCTTGCGAGATTATTATCTTCAAATATGAGTTTTACTTCCGGCATATGGCTGGGTTTTCTTTTTCTGTTAATTATTGTTGTAAACCGGCACGTTCATTATCAATTAATTTGCTGATGGAATCAAAACCTCGTTTTTTAAGTTTTCTGCCATTAACAAAAATGGTCGGAGTACCTGTTACACCTGCCTTTTTTGCGTCGCTGATATCCTGCTCAATTTTTTTACGTATAGAAGGTCTCATCATATCCAAAGAAAAAATTTTCAAATCGAGTCCCATATTTTGAGCAATTTCCAAATACTTATCGCTGGACAAACTATTCTGGTGAAGAAAAAGTTCATCATGATACTCCCAGAACTTGCCCTGTTCCCCGGCAGCCATGGAAGCAAGAGCGGCGGGAAGCGCCTGCTTGTGGAAAGGAAGGGGGTAATGTTTGAAAACAATTTTTACACTATCCGGATATTTATCGAGCACCTGCTCGAACAACGGCATAATTTTGCCGCAGTAAGGTCATTGAAAGTCGCTGAATACGGCAACGACGATTCTGGCATCTGCAGGACCAAGAAAAGGAGAACCTGCAATATCAAAGTCAACGATAAAATCAATAGCAACTGTTTTCAGTGTTTTCCGTTGACTGTTTATAAGATAGAGTTGCTCACCTTTGACAGAAATAGCTATATCGGTCACTGAAGGATCAACAGGGATAGTGCCGACCAGTTTGCCTGCAGCGGAATAGATGAGTACTTTCGCCTGGTCGGTGAGCAGATAGGTTAATTCACCACCCTGAGCCCGGGCAACATCTATTGGTGTTTCATCGAGCTGAATCGCACTTGAAATCTCCCAGTCAACCTCGGCATGGGCTGCAAATGGGATAAAACTTATCAGCAGCAATAAAAGTGTTGTCATTGTAACTTTTAAAAATACTGTCATTGGGTTTACCTTTGATTCATTATAGGCGGTTGAATATTCATATATTATAATCATGGTTCTTAACACTGACCAGAATCCGTGGCGGGAAATTGTTTAAAACGGATTCAGGACTGATTTTAAAAACCTCAATTAACCTCCATGTCAATAATCTGCATCTCATCCCCCCTGGTAATTTTTATTGCACTGGATTTGCAATCAGGACAGGCAAAAATATAACGTTCCTGGGATTCGAATTGTGAACCGCACTCACGACAGAAACCACCGAGTGGAATATACTCAATAACCAGTTCAGCCTGGCTTGCAAGAGTTCCAGCCTTTGCCACATCAAAGGCAAAAAGAAGAGCATCGGGGAGTATTCCTGCTGCTTTTCCTACTTTAAGCCTGACTGATTCTATCGAATTATAGCCTTCTTTTTGACAAAGAGCTGAAACTGTTTCAATCAGGCTGATGGCAATGGATGCCTCATGCATTATCAGGATCAACTCCCAACTTCTTTAATACTTCATCAAAAAGCTTTAATGATTCTTTACCAGCCTCAACATCTACCTTTTGGATTGCGAAACCTGCATGCACAAGCACATACTCGCCTATCTCTGCTTCCTCTGGCAGCAGCATGAGGTTGACCTGCCTCCTGGCGCCATACACTTCAATGGTTGCCAGAAGGCCTTCTTTACTGATAATCTTTGATGGTATTGCTACACACATTCAGCGTCTCCGTCACTATTTAGTATCAGCTGTCTAAATTAAAAAGTATAAAAAATTCGAACAGATTCAACCCATTATGAGCTTACCGGCCATGTTTAATTAACTGTGATTAGCGCTATTTCCTGCTCTTTATTCAAAACAGTAAACAATGACCATCAGTAATCCGCACAAGCACCCCACGACAAACCGGATTGGATGCCATTTTTAATCATTCATTGTACTTATAAGTAACTCATATGACATACGCAAGTTATTATTGACCGTTGACATTCTGCAAGTCATATTGTAACCATTCAGTGCGGTTATGTCCCTCAAACACATGATAATGAAACCTTTAATCTCTTTATTGCTGTCAGCAGCATTTACAGAATTACTTAGGAGATAACAATGCCGGCCATTCTTGTGGTTGATGATGAATTGAGCATGCGTGAATTCTTAAAAATCCTTCTTGATAAAGAAGGTTATGAAGTTTCTACTGCATCTGAAGCATCCAGTGCAATTGATCTCATCAAAGGTCAAAATTTTGACCTTATAATTTCAGATATAAAAATGCCCGGGATGGGCGGCCTTTCCCTTCTGGGAAAAATAAAGGAAATCAACAGCACGTTGCCCGTAATTATGATAACAGCATTTGCCTCACCGGATAATGCTGTTATTGCCATGAAAAGAGGAGCCTTTGACTATATCACCAAACCGTTCAAGGTTGATGAAATCATTAAAATTGTCAAGTCAGCCATTTCTTCGGTCTCCACCACCACAACAGATGAGATCACTTCCGAGACTGAATCTTTTGAAGGCATCATCGGCAACAGCCAGGAGATGCTCAAAATCTACAACCTGATATCACGCATTGCCCCCACCCCTGCAAGCATTCTTATTTATGGAGATTCAGGGACAGGCAAGGAGTTGGTTGCCCAGGCTATACATAACCTGAGCAAGGTGCGGGATAAACCTTTTGTGCCCATCACCTGCAGCGCCATACCGGAAAGTCTGTTGGAGAGTGAACTTTTCGGACATGTCAAGGGCGCTTTCACCGGGGCGATTTCAAACAAGAAAGGCCTCTTTGAACTGGCTGATGGTGGCAGTGTTTTTCTTGATGAGATTGGTGAATTGACACCTCTTATCCAGACAAAACTATTACGTGTCCTGCAGGAAAGGGAATTAAAATGTGTCGGTGGCACAGACACCATTAAAGTAGATGTCAGAATTATAGCTGCAACCAATAAGGACCTGGAAGAAGAGATCATTGCAGGCCGTTTTCGTGAAGACCTTTTTTACCGACTGGCTGTTGTTCCACTTCGGGTGCCGCCATTAAGGGAAAGAAAAGGTGATGTCCCACTGCTTGTTAAACATTTCCTGAAAAAATATTCAGAGAAAATGGACAAAGACGTCCAGGAGATTTCATCCTATGCCATGAAAGTCCTCTTGGAATATGATTATCCCGGCAATGTACGCGAGCTTGAAAACATTATTGAGCGCGGAATTGCCTTGGAATCATCAAAGATCATTCTCCCTGAAAGTCTAACCCTTTCAACCTATAAGAAAGAAGAAAAGCCTATAGAGGAGTCAGAGGCTTTTATTGCCGTAGAGTCTGAAGACGAATTGCACAATCAGGGTCTTGATAAAGTCATGGCAAAACTTGAAAAGGAGATGATAGAACATGCCCTTGTTAAAACTAACAACTCAAAAATAAGGGCTGCAGAGCTTTTAAAAATCAGCTTCCGCTCTCTGCGTTATAAAGTGCAAAAGTACGATATCAAATAAGAAGGTCAACCAAAGGCATATTCCACATGCTGAATAAATTAATTGCAAAACCGGTTGAAAACCACAAAACCGCAGCACGTTTCAAGAAACAGCTGCACTGGATGCTTTTCCTGCGTGTGGTGTTTTTAACACTGCTTTTAGGCATTAACGTCCTCCTGCAATCAACTGAAAAAAACATTATAGCCCCACCCTTTTATTACATTCTTATTTTTGTTGGAGGAGTCTATCTCTTTACAATCTGCTCAGCATTGATTCTGAAGTTCATCAGGCGTTATTCCACGTTCGCCTATGCCCAGATCCTTATGGACGTCACTCTCATCTCTATTCTTCTCTATTACAGTGGCGGGAGTCAGTCCATTTTTACCATTTTCTATCTTTTCCCGATCATTACCGGAGGTCTTATCCTTTCCCGCAGAGGGGGATTGGCTGCTGCTGCTGCGTCTACCCTTGGTTATGGGACTATCCTGTGTCTCGAATACTTCGGTTATCACCCTGATTTCTTAGATGATTACTGGTACAGACCTCTTGGAGACATACGGTCAGCACTAAATTTCTTTTCTATCCATGGACTTACCTTCTTCATCACCGCCATCTTAAGCTCCCTGCTTTCAGGACGGTTACTCAGGACGGAGAAGGAATTAATCAGCACGACTTTAAAATATGACCAGTTATCAGTATTGTATAAAAAGATTTTCGATGATATTCCTTCCGGGATTATTGTACTTAATAAAAAAAACATGATTTCGTTCAATCCTGCCTCTGAAAATATTACCGGTTTCAGGTCTGATGAAGTTGTTGGCAAAAATATAAATTTGCCTTTTCCTAACCTCAAGTTAGATGCTGGCATGAATTTCCGATCGGAAGTTGAAATTACTACGAAGGACAGGAAAAATATTCCCATAGGCTATTCCTCTGCCAAACTGAACATGCCGGGAACAGAAGATAATTTCCAGATTGTTACTCTCCAGAATCTCAGTCAGACCAAAAAATTGGAAAAGCAGATGATGCAGGCTAAAAAAATGGCTACTATTGGAGAAATGGCGGCAGGCATTGCCCATGAGTTGCGTAATCCCCTGGCTGCAATCTCCGGTGCGGCTGAGGTAATTGATGCCAGTGGTGACATTAAATCGCACAACCAGGGCCTGATGAATATAATTACCAGGGAATGTAACAGATTACAGAACAGCATTAATGACTTCCTGAGCTTTTCAAAACCAATTGAGCCTGAAAAAGAGTGGGTCTCATTGCTTCCCCTTGTTAAGGAAGTAATTCAACTTTTGAGGTATACCCAGGATTGGCCTGAAAATTGTAAGTCAATTATTGATATACCAGAAAAGACAGACTGCTGGGCTGACCCTCAGCAAATCCGTCAACTGCTCCTCAACATCTTTCATAACTCCTGCATGGCCTTAAGAAGCAGGGATGACGAGATTCAAGTCATTGCCAGGGAAGATACTGATGATTCAGGGGCTGAAAAAACCGTCCTCACTATAATCGATAATGGCAGAGGCATCCCTGATCTTATCATCGATAAAATTTATGATCCTTTTTTCACAACCCGTGAAAATGGGACAGGCCTGGGTCTATCCATTGCAAAACAGATTGTCAATACCCATGACGGGGGGATCACTATCAGCAGCAAAGAGCATCAGGGAACGACTACAGAAGTGTGGCTGCCACTGCCCTGATCATTCTTTTTCTTTATGCACCCGGGCACCGAGTGCCCTGAGTTTTCCCACCATGTCCTCATATCCTCTTTCGAGATGATATATTCTTGAAATCTCTGTAGCTCCTTTTGCTGCAAGACCTGCTACAACCAGAGAGGCACTGGCCCTGAGATCCGTTGCCATTACCTGGGCGCCTTTGAGCTGTTTTATACCCTTGACGATGGCACTATTACCATTAATTTTTATTTCGGCCCCCATCCGCTTTAATTCAGCTACATGCATGAACCTGTTTTCAAATATGGTCTCTGTAATAACGCTCAACCCGTTTGAAACTGTCATTAAGACCATGAGTTGGGCCTGAAGATCCGTGGGGAATCCAGGATACGGCAGAGTTTTTATATCTATGCTTTGAACTTTAGAGGGTCTTGAAACAAAAATTGAGCTCTCTGATTCTTTTATAATGAGACCGGCCGCTCTTAATTTTTCCGTAAGAGCCGGTAAATGGTTGGGGTTACAATTTGTCAGAGTTGCCTCTCCGCCGGCTGCACCGACTGCTACCAGATATGTACCGGTTTCGATTCGATCCGGAATAGTTGTGATTTCTGCCGGTTTTAAACTTTTAACTCCATGAATAATCAGGCGGTCGGTGTCTTTGCCCTCAATATCAGCCCCCATAGAAATGAGCATATCAACCAAATTACCGACCTCAGGTTCCCGGGCAGCATTTTTTATCACGGTTATGCCTTTTGCCAGGACAGAAGCCATAAGAATATTTTCCGTACCGGTTACTGAAGGCACATCAAAATAAATATGCGCTCCGGAAAGGTAATTATCAACAAAAGCACTGACATAGCCATCTTCCAAATCGAGACGTGCTCCCATCTTTGTCAAGCCCTGCAGATGAAAATCAATGGGCCGTGCTCCAATGGCGCAACCTCCCGGCAGGGAAACCCTGGCTTTCCCCATACGTGCCACCAAGGGGCCTAAAACCAGAATCGAGGCTCGCATGGTTTTCACCAGGTCATATGAGGCCTCTAAATTATTTAACGTTTCTGTGTTGATGGTCAAGGCATCGCCTTTCCTCTTCCATACAGCACCAAGACTTTCAAGTAAGGCCAGAATTGTCCTGGTATCTCGCAAATCAGGAACATTATGAATCACATGCCAACCGGGTGTCAGCAGGGTTGCAGCAATCAAAGGCAGGGCTGCATTTTTGGCACCGCTTATGCGAATTTCCCCATGAAGTTTACGCGCACCCTCTATAATTAATTTATCCATAACTTTTTATAGTAACTCCGACAGATATATATTCCAACTTTGGGAATGAACTGATGGCAGAATAATAGTTCCTTTCTCATTGTTTCTGTGCTTGAAAAACTCTGGGCAATCCCGCATAGTCATTATGAATTGCAATAGTTTTATATTGAGCTGTTTCCCTGAAAATACCAGACACATCTTCTGCCTGATCAGCCCCTATTTCCATAAAGAACCAGCCGCCGGACTTGAGCCTTTTTCCTAAATCTTCTGCTATTCTAATAATTGACTGAATGCCCCGTTCTCCACCATCCAGTGCCAGACGGGGCTCATACCCCCCCACTTCAGGTTGCAGGGATTCGCAGGTTTCACCAAAGGGCCTTTCAACTATATCTCTTGCTATATATGGTGGATTGGCAAGTACCAGATCATATTCTGCCCCTGGTGATATTCCCCCAAACCAGTCGCAATTAACAAAATGAATCCTTTCAGCGACTTCATGCCTTTTAGCATTATGTTTTGCAACTTTCAATGCATTGCATGAAAGATCAATCGCTGTAACTGCTGCTGCCGGCAGTTCCAAGGCCAACACAACGGCTATTATTCCACTGCCGGTCCCTAAATCCAGGATTTTCATTTTTTGCTCATCCGGATTTTTAAAGAGGCTTTTCACGGTCTTCAGAGTAATTTCAATAAGTAACTCTGTTTCAGGCCTTGGGATAAGCACATCCTTCGACACTTTAAAAGGCAGCGACCAGAATTCTTTCTCTTCAACGATGTAGGCTAAAGGCTCTCTTTGTAAACGTCTTAAAATATTTTTTTCAAATTTTTCAAGTTGACCGGCATCTAAAGTCCAGTCTTCGGCAAGTAATAATGTAGTCCTGTCAATATTAAGTAAATCGGCCAGAAAAAGAGAAACCTCAAGCTCAGACTCTATAATGCCTACTTGATTTAAACGCCGGACTCCGTCTGTAAATATGTCTTTGATTTTCACGAAATTGCAAAATTTCCGAGCATCGGAACTGGATTCTTAGAAATATTGAAAGATGCAGGCAGGGTCTTTTCTTTGCAGAGCTGTAACATATTCAGCAATCCTGCTTATTGAACCTTTTTTAGAGCTTCTGCCTGATAATGGACAATCAGGGGGTTAATTACTTCATCAATTTTCCCCAGCATTACGGCCTCAAGTTTATAAAGGGTAAGATGGATGCGATGGTCAGTTACTCTGCCTTGCGGATAATTATAGGTGCGGATGCGTTCACTCCGATCTCCTGTACCTACCTGACTTTTTCGGTCTTCAGAAATCTTGTCATGCTGATCCTGTTCCATTTTATCGAGAAGGCGGGCTCGCAGTACTTTCATTGCCTTGGCTTTATTTTTGTGTTGAGATTTTTCATCCTGACATGAAACAACAAGACCTGTTGGCAAGTGGGTAAGGCGTATTGCTGATTCAGTTTTATTCACACTCTGCCCTCCCGGCCCTGAAGAACGAAAGACATCTACGCGCACTTCATTGGGATCGATCTCAATTTCTACATCTTCTGCCTCAGGTAAAACGGCAACTGTAACAGCTGATGTATGTATTCTCCCCTGGGTCTCAGTTTCAGGTACTCTCTGGACTCTGTGCACTCCACTTTCATATTTCAGTTTACTGTAAACCTTTTCACCGCTTATAAGGGCAATTATTTCCTTAAAACCGCCGATGCCAATGGGGCTGCTGTTCATAATCTCCACATTCCAGCCCAGATCATCAGCAAAACGGCTGTACATCTTGAACAGGTCGCCAACAAACAGCGCTGCTTCATCACCTCCGGTGCCTGCTCTTATTTCAAGAAGAATATTCTTTTCATCATTTGGATCTTTAGGCAACAGTAAGTTTTTTATATCATTTTCAAGCTTGTCGGCTTTTTCCTTTAATTCATGAATATCATTCTTCACGAGTTCCAACAACTCAGGATCTTCTTCCTCAAGCAGCATCTCATTGTTTTCGTCCAACTCTTCATGGACTTTCCGGTAGACACCACAGAGAGAAGCCAATTTGGTGACCTGAGCATGCTCCTGCGCTACTTTCTTGTATTCCCTCTGGTTTGCAATGAGTGCGGGATCGGAAAGCTTTTCCTCCAGGCTTGAAAGTTTTCTTTCTAATTCATCTAGTTTTGGAAACATCGTTTTATGGACAGTTAAATTTTATTTTGCGCTGGATTAAAAGCTTTCATAAGCAACAAACGAAAACAGGGGACACTCCGGCATCGGAGGTCCCCTGTGGAAATACTGTTAAAAACGCTAAGCTGAAGTTGAATTCTTTTTCAGATGATCAGCATACTTTTTCATAAATTTTTCAACCCTGCCGGCAGAGTCAACCAATCTTTGCTTCCCCGTAAAAAAGGGATGACAGGCGGAACATATCTCAACCTTCATTTCAGAGCTTACTGATCCGAGTTCAACTTCATTGCCGCACGCACACTGTGCTTTAATCTTGTGGTACTCGGGATGGATATCTTTTTTCATTACCTTTCCTCCAGTAAATTATCTACTTCAAATGGCAGTGCCGCTTAAACTAAACGGCCTAGATTATTAATTATTTACAACACGTTAATTTTATAATGATCTCATCCCAAACATTAATTTATTCGGACAGATGGAAACAGGATATTATATATAAATATATTATTATTGCAAGCGGTAATAACAGAATTTGAAACAGTTCGGCATTTGTTATGGATATGCACACTATACGAAAATGCAGTTACCTGTTCATTGATTGAAAAAACTCTGCATTTGTTTTTGTGACCTTCATCTTATCAAGCAGGAATTCCATGGCATCTCCGGGATTTAATGAAGAAAGAAGCTTACGCAAAATCCAGATTCTGTTGAGTTCCTCTGCTTCTAAAAGTAAATCCTCTTTCCGTGTGCCGGATTTATTCATATCAATCGCAGGGAAAATTCTTCTATCCGCCATTTTACGGTCGAGCATAAGTTCCATGTTGCCCGTTCCCTTGAACTCCTCGAAAATAACTTCATCCATCCTGCTTCCGGTTTCAACCAGGGCAGTAGCAATAATTGTCAAACTTCCCCCTTCTTCAATATTTCTTGCTGCACCGAAAAATCTTTTTGGTCTATGTAAAGCGGTGGCTTCAACACCGCCGGATAAAATCCGGCCGCTTGACGGGGTTACTGTATTATAGGCCCGAGCCAACCGGGTAATACTGTCCAGCAGAATAACAACATCTTTTTTATGCTCCACCAGCCTTTTTGCCTTCTGAATTACCATCTCTGCGACCTGTATATGTCTCTGGGGCGGTTCATCAAAGGTAGAACTTACAACTTCAGCATTGACGTTTCTCGACATATCCGTGACCTCTTCAGGCCGTTCATCAATCAAGAGAACTATAAGAACAATTTCCTTGTGGTTTTTAACAATGCTATTGGCAATTTTCTGCAACAGTACTGTCTTTCCTGTCCTTGGCGGAGAAACTATCAAACCTCTCTGCCCCTTGCCGATTGGCGACATGACATTCATTATACGGGTCGAAAATTCATCTTTTTTTGCTTCTAATTCTATTTTTTCGTTTGGAAACAGCGGTGTCAGGTTTGAGAACAGGGTTTTGTCCTTGGCTTTCTCCGGCGCCTCAAAATTAATACTTTTTACTTTCAATAAAGCAAAATAGCGCTCGCTGTCCTTTGGAGAACGAACATGGCCTTCAACAGTATCGCCTGTACGTAAAGTTAACCTGCGTATCTGAGAAGGTGACACATAAATATCATCTGGACCGGGAAGATAGTTATAGGCTGGAGATCTCAAGAAACCAAAACCGTCAGGCAGGATTTCAAGCACACCCCGCCCGGTTACCATGCCATTCTTTTCATCTTTTGCCTGCTTGGCTTTTGCCTGAAGAATGGCAAAAATCAGCTCCTGCTTACGCATTCCGCTGATGCCTTCCACCTTATATTTCCGGGCAAGCTTGGTCAATTCGTTAATTTTCTTTTCTTTTAATTCAACTAAATCCATACATCAATTTCCTTTCGTTTTTTTCTACCAAGCAATCATTCATGCTGATTGCATCCACTTTATTTGAACTCTATATATTTAGATTAATTCGTAGCCAGATTTCCAGAGTACTTACCTGAGGGGTATAATTGCATGAGATACAGGTCAGGAACAACACTGCCCATAACAGTACATGGTATTACACTTTTTTCATTTAATTGAGTTTTTATATTATTTGAGCAATACAATAGGGTCGATAATGATTTACTAAATTTTTCACAGCTATTTCAGTGAAAGAAATGGCTGGGACTATTTTCTATTATAAAAATATCATGTGACAGTTGACAGATTAAAGAAGGGGATGTTTTCTAATATTTTATGAGATTATGATCTCTTTCTCTCTTTAAGGAGTAACAGCCAGCAAAGGCGGGGGCAGTTATTGAAACTTCAATAGGATATTACCTTCTATAACACCTCACTTGTTACTGTCAAGCTTTTTCCAGTCCCCCATTCCATTATTTTTTAACAATTCCACAAGGTGTTTCACCTGGCTATTTGTATCTAGCAGCAGGCCACTGTTATCAATAACGTGATCCGCTTTCATCACCTTTTCAGCCAAAGGCCACTGGCTTTGCAACTCTTTTGCAGCCGCTGCCTTATCTAAACCATCA
>Ga0209013_10003256_pt1 | contig 14469 bp, 17 predicted proteins | sample Cruoilmetagenom2_FD_187291 | JGI IMG/M metagenome (GOLD analysis project Ga0209013, IMG submission 187291) | Oil polluted marine microbial communities from Coal Oil Point, Santa Barbara, California, USA - Sample 2 (SPAdes) (version 2) | ecosystem: Environmental > Aquatic > Marine > Oil seeps ... | reverse complement strand
AGAAGCTTGTTCTCTGGCGATAGTGGGTCCACGTCTGGCGAGACTTCGTCGTGGAATATCTTTGCACCAAGCCCGCTGCCACCGATATAATCTTCCAGTATTTTCTTTGGAACATCTTCCTTCGCAACACTTCCAGTTGAAAGATTCACTCGAAGCAGTCTTCCAATCCATCCATTCATATTTTACTCACTCCAGATAGCAGAAAGTCTCTCAACAATACGTTTCTTGTTCACAAGTGCACTGTGTGTGACAGGCACGTACTCCACTGCACCGAATGGACAGAACTCAACGCAAGCAGGCTCGCCCTTACACAGATCACAGTTCACAGCCCGCTTAACCACGGGATCGATGCTCGGGGAACCAATCGGGCAAGCCATCATACAAAGCCTGCACCCGGTGCAGAGTTCCACATCAAAACTCACAATACCATCCTTCTGCGAGATAGCACCTGATGAACAGACGCTCATGCACGCAGGGTCTTCGCATTGAAGGCATGAAATCGGCATATCCACACCGCCTCCAAGACTCAACACGCTTATCCGCGAGCGCGCAGGTGAAAACTCACCGTTGTGCTCAAAAGAGCATGCAAGTTCACACATCCGACACCCGGTGCATTTCTCATGGTCAAACAACAACACATGCTTCATATTTTCTACCTCTTTATGCCCCCTAAGACATAACAATAATAAACAGTAACAAGTTTTTAGAGTGATGTTACATAAATTTTTCTAAATTGTTCGCATCTATGAACGATACTCTTTTATTCACCCGCTGCGTCCTGTTTAATCTTATGGTGTGCATCCGTTTTCATTCCAGCCGCGGAGATGGTAGTATCTCTCGAGTTCTTCTTCAAATCCGCTTGGTTTCATAATTTTTGGTAGTGTGTCGTCTTTTCGGTTGAAGCCTCGTTTGCAGTTGAATTGTCGTTCCATTTCAACGATGCGGCTGCCCAGTTTTTGCATGTCTTCTTCGCTTAAGTTTTCTGTTATTTTTGAGAGTATTGTCAGGTAGTCGTTTGTGGTGTAGAATCTGATTGAGAACTTGCAGAGTGAGATTGAGTCGAGTACTGCGTTTCTGTTCTCGTTGTATATTACTTGGTCTGCTTTTCCACTTATATTGTTTCTATTGGGGTTTCCGTACTCTTCGATGTATTCCATGCTGTAGAGGTGATCGGCGCCGCGGTTCGATACTGCGTAGGAGAGGCCTTGGCCTGCTGCGCCTCGAGGATCGTGTCCCGGGAAATCCATGCCTTTCACTGTGTAGAAGGGTACTCTGTGTTTCTCGGCGAAGATTGCAGCGCCGTGTGCGAGTTCTGCACCAATTCCTTTTCTTCGTGCGATCAACTCGATCACTTCATGCACCTTCTCGCCATCACCCCACTTGATCTCATATTCAACGCGTTTCTTCTCTGATGCTTCCATGAGGCTTGCGATTGCAGCGCCTGTGGAGAGTGTGTCGAGTCCATACCTGTTGCACAGGTAATTGGACTTTATGACGTCGTCAAGGTTGTTGACACATAGGTTTGATCCAAAACTCATAAGTGTCTCGTACTCGGGACCTTCTGTTATTATGTCATGTTTCTTGCTTTGTGTCACTCGTTTGCATGCTATGAGACAACTGTGACAGGTGCTCTGATTGATGGTGTACTTGCGAAGTGCTTCCCCGCTTATCATCTCAGCATCCTCGTAGGCGGTCGTTGAGTAGTTCTTTGTTGGGAGTGCGTTGTTCTCATTTGCCACCTGAAGAATGCTTGGAGTTCCCATGGATTTTAACCCGCCAACACCGTCGACAACCTTCTTCCACAAACCGGAATCGATATCACGATACTGATCTGAGGGAATTGGATTATCGCCAGTTGCAACGATTGCTTTCAGGTTTTTGCTGCCCATCACAGCACCAAGCCCGCCACGACCAAAGGCTCGATGGAGTTGTGTCATAATATTCGCAAAGCGCACTCCTTGCTCTCCGCCTGTGCCTATGACCAGCGTGTTCCGAAAGTACACTCCGCACTCTTTTTTTAACATCATCGTGGTATCGAAGACGTCACAACCCCAGAGGTGGGAAGCGTCCCGAAAGTCCACCCCGCAATCATCGATGTGTAAATATAGTGGTGAGGATGCTCGTCCCTCTATGATCACACCATTGTAGCCTGTGCGGGCAAGTTCGCATCCGAAGTTTCCACCTGCGTTGGAACTGAAGATGGTGTCTGTGAGTGGTGAGATGCTTGTGGCGTTGTGGCGTGCAGAGAACGGGATTGACGAGCCTGTCAGTGCGCCGGGGGTGAATATCAGTTTGTTGTCGGGCTGGAGAGGCTCTACGTTTGGATTCACCTCTCGTGTGAATAGGGCTACACCAAGCCCTCTGCCACCGATTACGGATGAAAACTCATCATCAATTGCTTCAATATCACCTGTCTTTTTCGTGAGATTCACACGCAGAATCTTCATGATCTATTCAGGATTGGGTGTTGAATTATATAATGTTATTCTATCGCTGGGGTGTCAATTTGTTGGGTGTTATGCCAGAACGGTGATTTTTTCAGGTGCAACAACTTCAACCCGGCACCAGTGCCCAAGCCTTTCATAACTTTGACGGTGGGGTTTATATTGTTTGATCTCACACAAATAAAAATATTTTATTAATAATAAGTAGTAAAAAATAATATTTTATTTTCATAACGTTTTATCATGATCGAAACAAAAAACTTAAATACAAACAACATATCAATTTGAATGAGGATTGTGATGGTAGATGATGGTACACAAAAATGAATACCCAACGAGTATTCTGTGAATTGTGTGCCAGAACCGGAGGCATCCTCAAAAATAATGGAGGAACGAATATAAATGGCCTATCTAACAGAAAAAATAGATCTGTACGGGGACAATGGTAAGGTGCTGGAATCAGGCATTCCGCTTGAAGCCATAACACCAGTCCAGAACTCCGCCGTAAGAGAGCTTGCAAGTATCTTCAAGCGCTCTGTAGCAGTGAACCTTGGAGGAGCACAGAAAGCCCTTTCAACTGGACACTATGCCAACGAGTACATACACTTCCCAGACATACCGAACAAGGACAAACTTGGAATAAAGAGTTCTCCCGGTGGTGTATACCCACCAAAATCGATTAAAGTACGAAGTATGGACCTGTCACTTGTAAACGATGCAAACGACATCGTGGCAAGGCTCAAAGAGAGACTTGAGGTCAACCCTGGCGACGGGACAGAAGTTACCCCAATGAAGAAAGGGAACGTGCTGTACGTCAAGATTTCAGAGCAGCTTTCAAACACAGGAGTCGAGTACACAACGGCACTTACAACAGTCGCACAGGCAATGACTGACCTTGTGATGGAAAAGTACGATCTCGACTTCCATGCTTCCCCACTAGTGCATTGTGCATTCTATGGACGATACCCGCAGACATACGAGTTCATGGGCGGAAACGTGATCTCACTCCTTGCGGCAAGCTGTGCTAATGAGGGACCAGGATTCGCCATGCGAAACATTATGGCAAACCATCTTGTAGCATCTACCAGGAAGAGAACGCTTGAAGCTGTTGCTCTAAGTTCAACACTGGAAGCTATTGGTCATGTTGAGATGGGAGATGCAATTGGTCGATGGAGACGGTGGCAGGCACTTGTACACGCATGCCAGGGACTGAACGGCAACAACATTGTCTACGACCTTGTGAAGGAAGCCGGCCATGGCTGCACAGGTGATGCTGTTGCGGCAACCGTCGGAAGAGCACTTGAAGATGGTGTTATTAAAGTGGGTAAGACCCTGCCATCTGGCTACAAGTTCTACAGCGCAAACGATCCATCAGCATGGAACGCCTATGTATGCGCAGGACTACTTGCAGCAGTCATCACCAACCAGGGTGCAGCACGAGCGGCACAAGGAGTAGGATCAACACTGCTATACTTCAATGACCTGATCGAGCATGAGACAGGACTGCCCCATGCAGGTTACGGTGACGGTATGGGTAACGGTGTGAGCTTCTCATTCTTCAGCCACGCTATCTATGGCGGCGGAAGTCCGGGTATCTTCAGCGGCAACCATATTGTGACACGCCACTCAAAAGGATTCGCGATACCGATTATCGCAGCAGCAGTGGCTCTCGATGGAGGTACAGCCGTCTATGGACCTGAGGCAACATCAGGACTTGTAGGAGATATCTTTAGCGAAGTAGAACTTATACGCGAGCCAATGAAATCGATTGCAAGTGCAGCAGCCGAGATAAAAGGAAAATTCTAAAGAGGTGAAGAAGAAATGGTATATCAAAGACAATTTCTCGTAACAGACGATAGAATTATGAAAAACAGGAAAAAAATACTGGATCCGAGCGTTGAACTCAAGAAGCTTCGAACACTCTCTGATAAGAACTTCCTAACACTGGTAGGACACAGAAAACTTGGTGAAGGATATAAATCCGTGCACCCACCACTCGCCGAGATCGGCGAGCCAGAGGATCCAATGAGAGACCTTGTACCAGCAACAGAAGGTGCAAAAGCAGGTGACAGGATGGACACGGTCATAATGTCGGACTCGAATTACAACCCACTGATCGCACACTATACCAGGGCATGGATGTACCACTCCCGGTTTAGAGGTATCGATAGTGGTGTTTACTCCGCCAGGGTGACACTTGAAATGCGTGAACGCGACCTTGAAGAGGCATGCAGAATTCTCTTTGAGACAGAGATCTGCGATGCACGAAGGGATCAGATCAGAGCGTACACCTGCACAGGCCCCAGTTGCAGACTTGACGCAGATGGTATGATGTTCGATCCCATAGAGCGATGTAAGGTATCCAATGGTGACGTTCTGTACGTGAAGGACGGCTTTGGAAATCCTGTCGACATCCCCATCAACTTTGGAAAAGGTCTCTCAGAGGAAGACCTCATAAATCGGACAGTTGTCTATCGCACAGAGCGCGGTGAGTCACTAATACTTGAAGGTGACCCGGATAAGTCAGACGACGATGTTAAAGAAGCGCTCCAGTGGAGCCGCAGAATCCAGTGGCTCAAGATGCTTGGGAATATGGTCCCAGAAAAGATAAAAGGAATGTAAAGAGGTGAAATAGAAATGGTAGAATATCCAAAGCGATTGTTCCTGCAGAGTAAGAACTCAAAGATGAACTCTATAGAAATGAAATATGGTCAGGATCCAGCACTCAACAAAGCCGAGTTCCACGTATTCGACGGCGTAAAGCAGAGCAAGAGGAAATCAGAAGCGTGGGAAGCAGCAAATAGAATCACAAAAGAGCGCGGCATACCCAACTACAACCCCGATCTCCACCTGAAAGGCGCCCAGATGGGACAGAAGGTCCTGCAGACCTATCGGATAACAGGGCTTGACCGCGAATGGGCGGGTGGCGAGGACACCCCCGCACACAAGGGATGGAAGCCAGGCACAGATATTGCCGGGCTTGAGATGGATGACCTCAACTATGAGAACAACACTGCAATGCAACAGTGCTACGATGATATGCGAAGAACCGCTATCAATGGCCTTACCATTGCACACGAGACCATAGAGCGCAGATTCGGAAAAGAGGTCACACCAGAGTCTATCAGCCTCTACATGGAGATGCTCAACCACAACATCGGTGCCGGTGCGATCATGATGGAGCACACGGCAGAGACAAATCCAGAACTGGTTAAGGACAGCTATGCAAAGTGCTTCACAGGAAACGATGAACTGGCAGACGCAATCGACCAGCGCTTCTTAATCGACCTCAACAAGATGTTCCCCAAGTATCAGGCAGATCAGATCAAAGCAGAAGTAGGAGACAGAATCTTCCAAGTAGCACGCATACCCACAATGGCAGTGCGCACATCAGACGGCGGACTTTCACGTGCATGGGTAGGACAGCAGGCAAGCCTAGCGTACTTGTGCGCATACGATATTCCAGCAGGCGATGCTGTGACAAGTGACTTCGTCTTCACAATCAAGCACGGTGATGTGGTCTTCATGGGAACACAACTACCGTACAGGCGTGCACAGCGAAACAACTCGGCAGGCGGTATTGCACTCGGATACTACTCAGACTGCAACCAGACAAGTCGCGTACCAGAGGCAATCGAAGGACTTGACGGTGGAATTGACCCGGTGAAGGTCATAGTCGAAGCACTCACACCAGGATGCGTTATAACAGATCAGGCATGGCTGCACAACTACATGGCAGGCGGCTCATCAGGCTGGTCCAACTACATAATCTCAGTCTACACCGACGAGGTGCTTGAAGACTTCGGATACCACGGTGCAATCTATGCAATGGACAAGTGGAAGTGCGGAGTCGGCGAAGTACCGAACACCTATGAGAACATGATGGCAATCGCTGAAGAGGTTGCACGATGGACCCAGAAGAACTATGACGAATACCCAGGTCTCTGCGAAGCACACTTCGGCGGAAGCCAGAGATACTCAATCCAGGCAGCAGCATCAGGTGCAGCAGTAGGTGCAATGACAGGTGACCCCGACCTCGGCAATGCAGCGTGGCACTACAACACGCCGTTGAAGAAGGAAGCAGATCTCAGACTCGGGTTCTACGGACACGACCTGCAGGATCAGCAGGGTATGGGACACACATTCTCCTATCGTTCAGATCAGGGCATACCATACGAACTCAAAGGGCCAAACTACCCAGACTTTGCAATGAACGTCGGGCACATGGGCGGATACATCGGAATAATCGCAGGTGCAGCACACGCGCGTGGTGCAGCATACTCCACAAACCCGATCATCAAAGCAAGCTTTGCAGACCCCAACCTGCAATTTGACTTCAGGTATCCACGCAGAGAGTTCGGACTCGGTGGACTACGCCAGTTCATGCCAGCAGGCGAGCGCGACGCAGTAATCCCACCACATTAAACAACACATTAGAGAGGGCAGAAACATCTGCTCCCCTTTCCTTTTTTCTATTTTTTTAGCCTGATCCCTATAAAAGTAATTTCGCCAGCAGAATATAAAAAGAAGGATATGAGAGGAATTGCCGATTACGGTATGTATAAAGAATTTTCAATAGAAGAGGTAAAATCGTTGATTGAAAATGCTGAAAGGTTGAAAGGCAGGAACGAAAGAAATAAAAAATATACTCATTTCGTTTTTGATAGGAGTTTTAACAACAATGATTTTAACAGAAGCGCTCCATGCTTGGATATTCTTTTCGTTTTTTTATCGCGGCACCCGTGAGGGTTATTATGATTATAACAATATTTATATATTTTAATAGAAATAAGATTAAGTAAATGAAGACAGAAAAAACAACAGGGATGCCTCGGAATTTATTCCTATTGTGGAGAGGTTAGGGCATTTTAAGATTGTTTCAATCTTTTCTCTCCTGCAGAATTCGTGTTAAGTATCAGTATAATGAACGTTCACACTTTCCTCTACGCAAATTAAATGTGTAGAACTGCTGATCTAAGTAATGTTTGGATTCGAAGAAAACCATTTTCGGGGTTGACATCGCAAAATGTTCGCCTGGTGCACGAAGGCATCCATACTACGCAGTGGTGATACTCCAAGATACGAACCTTGAGAAACTTCGTATGGTTAAAAAATACAGGTTACCCCAACTGATTCTAGACTATAAGCCAGAAATACTGGCAATTGATAATATTTATGAGCTTGGATCAAACAGGAAAGAGCTTGTCAGATTCATAGAAGAACTGCCATTTGACACACGAGTAGTGCAGGTGACAGGTGGTGATGAACCAGGTAGTCTTGCGGTGATCGCACGCAGACACGGTATCGCCATCAATCGTGTTTCGATCCTGCGGACGAGGCACGTGCCTGTGCCCTACTTGCACGTATTGGCGTGGGCAGTGTGCTCCAGGTCTTTGATGCCACCATGATCACAGTGACACGTGCACGTTCACCCAGGCGCGGTGGGAGAAGCCAGAACAGGTATCGCAGGAAGATTCGCGGTGCTGTAAGAGCTATGACACGGGAGATAGAGGCACATCTCAAGGCGTACACAAAAGCCAATAATACATCTTATTCGCTCAAGATAGCACGTGGTTATGGCGGATACACCAGAGGCGAGTTCACCGTTCAGACACAGAGAGGGTGGGAGAGGCTTAAGATACGCGCTGGTCGTTTCGGCGATGTTCAGGTCAGAATGAAGACTATTGAGAAGGATAATTTCAAATTCAAGCCTCTTGGAAGATCAAAACGGGTTTATGTCATTGTGGGGATAGATCCTGGAACTACCACTGCAATAGCAGCGCTGGATCTTGGAGGGGGAGTGATCCATCTTGAAAGCTCGCGTACAACAGGCATCCCCTAAACCATTGAAACACTCTCAGATATCGGACGGCCTCTGGTTGTTGCAACTGATGTGAACCCTATTCCACATAGTGTTGAACGGATACGGCGAAGCTTCAATGCTATAACTGGTGTGCCACCCGAGTCTCTCGGAATAGATGAGAAGATCAAACTCACAGCGGGTTTTGAGTATGCGAATGCGCATGAACGTGATGCTCTTGCAGCAGCACTCTATGCCCTTAAGCAGTACAAGAACAAGTTTTCTCAGATAGAGCAGAAAGTTCATGCCCAAAGTGATCTGGACAAGGTGAAGGCAAGGGTTTTGAGGGGAGAACCGATAGATTCTGCACTAGCAGAGACGAGACCAACGAGTGAAAGTACAAGGACAGTGGTTAAGAAGGCTGAAAAGCCAAGAATAAAGGATGAAACACTCCAGAAACAACAGAATCAGATAAATATTCTAAAAGATAACATCAACAATCTGGAAGATAAAATAACCAGCAGAAATATTACTATTGAGAAATTGGAGGAAAAAATTAAAACTTTTAAAACTGAAGAATATAAGAAGTTGAAGAGAGAAAAAGAGATAAAAATAAGAACTAAAAAGATAAAACAGTTAAAATTTGAGTTGAAGAAAAAAAACGATGTGATAACAGGGTTAAAATAACGAAACAAGAATATAAATCATATGCGAAGACTTGAGATGACAGGCCGTGCCACACCTATCAAACTTGTGGACTCCTTTACGAGAGACAGCATACGCCAGACAGAGGAGAGGTATGGGATAAAGAAAGGGGATATACTCATGATAACTGATGCAAGTGGCGGCGGCCCAGCTACAGCAGATCTCCTCTCAGAACTCGGAGTAAGAGCAGTCATCGCATGCAATGAAATGTCACATGCAGCAGCAGAAGAACTCTTCACCCACCACATACCAGTCTTCTCCCCAAAACAGCTACCACTCAATATAGATAACGACTTTGCAGTGGTCGCAACAGACAACCTTATGCATGCGATTGAAGAATGGGAGAAGCGAGCAGAAGAATACCGCAACAGCCAGAAACAGGAATGGTTACAGTATCTGGTAGAGGAATACCAGAGCAAGCGGAAAAAAGAGCTCAAAAAACAATTAAAGAAAATAGACTCAACAGAGCTTTGAGAGCTTATGACGCTCCAGTCTTCTTACTTTTCCAATGTTTGGGATAAATATTCGGTTCCATCACGACCCTGTTCGTGGTTGCTACAATAGTTTTTTTCAGTTTAACAATCTCTTCGGATGGGTGATGTGCCGTTGCAAGTGCTATAGCCTCTCCTTTAAGTGTAATCAAGAGTATCTTATCGCCTTTTTTTATTCCCGTCTCTATCTCCGAAACTCCTGGTGTTGCAAGTGGTGCTCCATGGCAGATAGCAGCAACCGCAGTGTCAAGCAGGGTGATTGTTGGTAAGTGCACGAGTGCGCTTTCTACTGGTTGGATGACACTTCTAAGTTCGGCTTCATTCTCTTCTTCCACCCATGCAATGTATGCATCTTTTAGCGTGTGCAGTGTTATAGATGTGTCTTCTGTGAATGGTCCTGCCCGGGTTCTTCGAAGTTCCTGCATGTGTGCTCCAGACCCGATTGCCTGCCCAATGTCATGGCAGAGTTTTCTAACATAAGTCCCGGCCTCACATTCTATCCTGAGGAGAGTTTCTTTGTGGGCAAGTTCAAGGATATCGATGCTGTAGATCTGCCGTATGCGTAGCTGGCGCTTCACTGCTGATTTCAGTGATGGTGTCTGGTATATCTGACCGACAAACTCCTGGCAAATTTCTGTTGTTATTGCAGTTGGGGTTGGTCTGTGCAGACGCATAAGGGAGATGTATTCCTTTCCTGCCTGCTTGACCATGTCTACCACACGCGTGGCATCTTCCAGCATTATTGGAAGGACTCCTGTAACTCTGGGATCAAGTGTCCCACTATGCCCTGCCCGCCCAATATCCAGGATCTTCCTAACCCAGCTCGTAACCTCGTGACTGGTCGGCCCAGCAGGTTTGTCGAGGTTCACAACGCCTTTTCGTATATGCTCACTGATAGACCGATCCGATGGCAGAGAACCATACTCAGGGTCTGTTGCCGCCTCCCTCAATACTATTGTCTCTCTACCTGCTTTTTCTTGCATAATTCTTCTTTCTGTAACCGTTCTTATATCAAAGATTTTGATTTACCTGCAGTATCTACCGTTTCTTTATCTGCTCCGAGGGTATTTTACGTTCTGAAGAGTTTTTTCAAAATCCTTTATCTCCAGAGATATTCTATCGGTTATATTTCCAGGTGTTTGTTTCGACGTATCGATTATGAGATCATATATCGTGTGGTCGTTCAGGTCTATCTGATAGTATTGTTTGTAGCGGTCAGATTCGCATTCTTCACGCGTAATTGTCTCATCGAGGACGTGTGCTATTGTCTTCCCCTCTCTTTTTGATATGCGTGCTGCTCGGATATGGAGTGGTGCATCGAGCCATATTCGAAGGTCGGAATCCTCTGTGAAGTGTCCTGCAAGCCTTCCCTCGAGTATGATGTCATCATGCTCCCGTGCCATCCTCTTCTGTTCCAGATCCAGTTTTTTGTCGATCTCAGGGTCTTTCTCTGCAAGAACTCCTAACTCTTCAAGGCTCATGTTGTATTCTGCTGCAAGCCTCCTGAACGTTTCACCGGCAGAGACGAGCGTGAGACCCAGGCGATCTGCAAGTTTCCCTGCAATAGTGCTAGTCCCGCTGCCAGGGAGCCCGCTTATGGTAATCTTCATATCCCACCGATGTTCAATGCCTTTCGCACTATCTGGCTCACTGGCATGGAACAGATGAAGTACCAGTATATCCAGTACTGTATCGGTCCTATAAGCTCTGTTGTGAGTGCCTGTCTACCCCAGAATGGAAAGACCATCTCATAAGAAGCTGTCGGAGCGTGAATTACCTGGTATGCCCACATGAATATTGGCAGTGATATGATGCTGATGTACGCCATCGGTTTGAACTGCTGCTTGGACATCTCCATCTGTTCCCCCATCATCGCGGAACGCTTCTCCTCAAGTTTTTTGAGTTTTTGCTGGTTGTTTGCGAGCTGTGCCTCCTTGAACTCTTTCTGGAAGTCCTTCATCCGCCCCTGCACCCTTCGCATCAGATCCCAATCCATAGTGTACTTCTGGATCACGGACGCATACACACCTGTTATAGCTGCAAGAATGAATAGTGTGACCTCTATTGGAAGAGTCAGAAGTGGATTCAGTACGAATCCGACCGCGGTACCGAGCGAGTCTCTGAACTCCTGTCCCAGTATTATGATTCCAAACATCAGGGAAAAACCAAACACCAGGGCCACGTTTTCAATCAACTTCTTCATCTTGGGATCAATCATAAAAAAACCTGAAAAAATAATAAATTTTTATATTCCCCTTGCGTTACTTATATGTATCCAGAATCTTATTAATCGCTGCAAATATCTCATCGATACCCCCAGTACCATCAACACTCGCAAGAAGCGACTCCTTTGAATAAAAATCAATAAGCGGCTGCGTCTGATAACTATACACCTGCAAACGATTCCTGATAGCTTCCTCCTTATCATCATCCCTCTGATACAACCTACCACCACACGAATCACAAACACCCTCGACCGCAGGTGGGTTAAACTGAACATGATAACTCGTACCACACTCACACATACGCCTACCAGAGAGCCGCGACACCAACCCCGCATCAGGAACATCGATATTCAACACCACATCGAGCGGAGTACCATTCTCGCCAAGTATCTCTCCTAACGCCAATGCCTGCGGTATCGTTCTCGGATACCCATCAAGCATAAAACCACCAGCACAATCAGGCTTCCCAAGCCGATCTCTTATAATCCCAACCAGAACATCATCAGGAACAAGCTCGCCACGATCCATAAAACCCTTAGCCTCAAGCCCAAGCGACGTCTCCGCCCGCAAATTCTCCCGCAATATGTCACCAGTCGAAATATGAAGAACCTGATACTCATCAGCTATTCGCTTCGCCTGCGTACCCTTACCAGCACCAGGAGGACCAAGCAACACCAATCTCATCCTAAACACTTCCTCCAACAAATAACAAACACACTCTAACAACACCCGCCACATATAAATCCTTCTTTTCACATGTAGCTCATGAGTAAGCAACTCTTGATAATTGCGTGAGCAGGATACCAGAGGGAGCATTGAATTTTTAAACGCTAAAAAAGAATACTGGATCGAAAAACATTTCAAAAATCTTTAACACTAAAAGATTTGACAGCCACTTTTTGGAAGATTATTTATATACTAACTAACTTTTATTATAATATGGGTGGGAAAATTAAAAATTTGAAATCAGCAGCAATCGCATGGTTTATGGCAATGGCTATGTTATTTGTAGGTACGTGGTATGATCATTTTTTTAGTGAAGGAAATATGGGCGGTATATTTGGTACTATATTTTTTATATCTTTCATTGTTTATTGGATTGCTTATTTAACTTTTAGAAAAATAATTTGCAGGGCTCTGCAGACTCTCCGCTTCGGTGCCATTGCACTTAGACAACAGCAGGTACGCGGTTCGCTATGCTCACACAAACCCTCACGGTTTCGCGTACCCACGAAAAGTTATCTGCAATTTTGGTTTAAAAGAATGGTGAAAAAATTATGGAATTACTATTAGTACTAATTGGTATTTTCTTACTTATCTTAATAATTTTCGTTGTTATGCACCAACGCCCACCCACCAAATATGGGGTAAAATTACTTGGAGATAAACGACGCAATGGGCAAATTCGCACTTATTTTTCATTCGCTATTCGAGAAATCACTGTCAACAAAGAATTCAAGAAGCGAATGAATCCAAATGGAGCATTTTATGTAATAAACAAAAGTTTCTTTGAATTTCCAGCGATGGCTGCAGCACTTTTGAAATATAAAAAACACGAATGGATTATTATAGCTTTTGAAAAAGATCAAAAAATAGACTTGGTTTGGTTAAACAAAGGGTTTGATCGCTCAGGTGTTTCTCCATATCTCTCAGTGGTAGATATTGCTAAGAAGACTAAGCAGGAAAATCAATTATCAGTATAATATTTCACAACCATCCAAATAGTAATCCAAATTACTATGACTGTAGCAGTCCGAGTGACCAAGATATAAAGTCGGCCAACGAGTTTGCGCAAGTTCTTAACCAGAATGGCATAAATATTGTGGAATTTGTTTGCGAAAGGGGAATACATTATAAATATTTTCTTTCGCCAGCAGATACTTTCTTACCCTTAAGATATTTTGTAGAAGGTGTAGAGAAGGTTAATGATCGATCAAGAATTAAAAATCTGTCTTTACATTTTAAAAGATTTTTCTAAGAATATGACGGCCAACACAACAGTAACAGAGCATATATGGCTACGTGCCTTTGGCACTCCGCCAAAATTCCCCTCCCAGGGAACTTCAGATACGCTTGGAACGTTAAGTGGAATTGTCAAGCCCACGTGTAGGGAGGTAATAAAGAAGTGACCCAAAAATTCATACCTGAATTTCACGACATAGGAAAGTTGGTTGATGGTGGTGTTAAAGATAATTTTCAAAGACAATATGGAAAATCAGGGGAAAGTCATGTGTTTGTTGACTTTGATTTTGAATCTATACGTATGATTCAACCGTCCATTTTTCACAAAATTCCTCATGACCTTACCTCTTTCTCGGTAAGTCTTATTTCTACCATTAAAAATAATAGGGTATTCAAAGGTTATTAATGTGTCCCATAATTAAGTTGCTGAAATAATAGTCGTGATCTCTTCAATCGGTCTTGTTATATTCGTTTCATTTCTTCGAATTTCATGAGTTGTGAGACTGGGTGATTTGTGATTGGTATTCCTTTTTCTTCTACTGCTCCGACTGCATTAATACCTGCGTAGATTGGTATTATTGCTCTGTTGGGCGTGGTTTGTAGGAGTGTCTCTTCATTGTTTTGTATCAGCCCGCAGATACCTACTTTTTCTGCAGTTTTCAATATTTCTTCCACGTTTTTTTCTGCTGAGAGTGGTATTTCACGGGTGCTGGCAAGGACTTTGCCGTGCCCGTCTCTGATCGCAGGGGTTATGGATGTCATTTTTCTGGATAGGAATATTTTCATTGGATCGATGGTTGTGGCTTGGTATGCGATTAGGTCTGTGAATTTGTGGGGTTTTC
>Ga0209013_10003255_pt1 | contig 14469 bp, 13 predicted proteins | sample Cruoilmetagenom2_FD_187291 | JGI IMG/M metagenome (GOLD analysis project Ga0209013, IMG submission 187291) | Oil polluted marine microbial communities from Coal Oil Point, Santa Barbara, California, USA - Sample 2 (SPAdes) (version 2) | ecosystem: Environmental > Aquatic > Marine > Oil seeps ... | reverse complement strand
TATATTAGGACTCCCAAAGAATTTAGGAATTTAGTTGAAGCGCATATTTATGCCCAATATCCGGAAGCGGAAATAATGGAAGTCAGTGATTATGTTGATGATGTTCCCAAAATAATTCCCAGTAGAGGGTGGAATTTATGGGGATGTGATTTTGAATTGAATAAGCCGGATCCCTATCCGCTTAAAAGTTATACTTGGTTTGAAGAAAGTATAACCGGAACTATGATAGATCCCATGGCTTCTTTAGTTGAATCGCTTGGAAAGCTGGGTCCCGGGCAGAAAATTTGGCTTCAATTTATCGTAGCTCCGGAAAAAGATACTTGGTATAATACGGGAAGAGAATTAGTGGAAGAACTGGCGGGCAGGAGTAAGGAATCCTCGGGATTTTTTAAAAAATTACTGGGAGACATGGGCGATATTTTTCAGGGAATATTCGGAGGAATGTTCGGTCCGGTAGAATTTGCCAAAAAAGAAGAAGACGGAGAGGAAGCTCCTTTGGAGTTTCGCTTAACTCCCGGAGAAAAAGATGTGTTAAAAGCCGTGGAGAGCGGAATCGGAAAAAGCGTTTTTAAGACAAAAATGCGTTTTATTTATCTGGGCCAAAGAGAAAATTTTGATAAATCATCTATTAGTTCTTTTATGGGAGGTATTAAGCAATTCGCCGATTTAAATTTAAATAGTTTTAAAATTCATGATCAGTCCAAAACTTACGCTCTCCATCTTTTCGCGGATATTAGAACGCTTTACCGTCAGCGAAAAATTTTCAGAAGGTATAAAGATCGGGATTTTGACGGGGCCACTTTTATTTTAAACACGGAAGAATTGGCCACGGTTTTTCATATGCCGGATATGGGAGTGGTGGCGCCGGCTCTCCATAAAGTAGAAGCCAAAAAAGGCGGCGCGCCGGCCAATTTGCCTATAGGTTAATATTATGTCAGATATAACTTTTTTCGCTAAAACCAATTTCCGCAATCAAGAAACTTCTTTTGGGATTAAAGCCGATGACCGTCGCCGGCATATGTATATTGTCGGTAAAACCGGAATGGGAAAAACCAATCTTCTGGAAAATTTGGTTATTCAGGATATTAAAAACGGGCAAGGTGTTTGTTATATTGATCCTCACGGAGACACATCCGAAAAATTATTAAAAGCCATTCCTTCAAATCGGATTAACGATGTCATCTATTTCAATCCGGCTGACGCTGAATTTCCGATAGCTTTTAATATTTTGGAGGCTGTCAGCGAGGACAAGAAAAATTTGGTGGCTTCGGGAATGATGGGAGTTTTCAAAAAAATATGGCCGGATGTGTGGAGTGCCCGAATGGAATATATTCTCAATAATACGATACTGGCTCTTTTGGATTATCCGGGATCAACCATGTTGGGAGTTAACAGGATGATGTCTGATAAAGATTATCGAAAAAGAGTTTATCTTAAAATAAAAGATCCGGTTGTTAAATCTTTTTGGATAAACGAGTTTGATAAATGGGAGGACCGATTCAGAAAAGAGGCGGTGGCGGCCATTCAAAATAAAGTCGGACAATTTATTTCTTCTTCGGTTATCCGCCATATTGTCGGGCAACCCAAGTCCACTATTGATATGAGGGATATAATGGATAACCGGAAAATTCTGATTGTTAATTTGTCCAAGGGAAAAATCGGAGAAGATTCTATGCGCTTGCTGGGTGGGATGATTATAACTAAAATTCAGTTGGCGGCTATGGGGCGAGTGGAAATTCCCGAAGAAGAACGAAAAGATTTTTATTTGCATGTGGATGAATTCCAGAACTTCGCCACGGAATCTTTCGCTAATATTTTATCCGAGGCGAGAAAATACAGGCTGAATTTAATTTTAGCGCATCAATATATCAAACAGCTTATTTTTGACGGCAACACGACAGTGTGCGACGCGGTCTTTGGAAATGTGGGGACGATAGTTTCTTTTCGGGTAGGCGCGGAAGACGCGGAATATTTAGAAAAAGAATTTGAGCCTGTTTTTATGATGAACGATATTGTTAATTTGCCCAAATATAGTGTTTATTTAAAGTTAATGATTGACGGGGTCGCCGGCGACGCTTTTTCGGCGATAACTTTACCGCCGGTTGATATGGCGGGAACGGAAGAAAATGAAGAGAAAATAATAAATATTTCCAGAGAACGATATGCCAGCAGCAAAGACGAAGTGGAAGAAAAAATCGCCCGCTGGAGCGGAGTGATCACACCGGATATTTTAACCAAGCAAAAGCTGGAAAAACCCAGAGTTAATCCGGCGATAATAAAGCAAGAGAGAAAACCAGAGAGGGAAGAAAAAATTGATGTCCGCAAGAAAATATTATACGACGCGGTTTGCGATACTTGCGGAGCAAAAATCCAAGTGCCGTTTAAGCCGGACAGCCAGCGTCCCACTTTTTGTAAGGAATGCTTGAGGGATTATCAAAGTGCAGCGGCTAAAAGTGAAAACCAAAAAGAGAGCGAACAGAAATTTTCTACTCGCTCCAAACAAGCAATGAAAGCCGAGAAGGATAAGAAGGAAAGCGAATCTGAACGCCTTAAAAACGCCGAGCGCAAAGTTTACGCTTCTCAAGAAAAACCAATAACTTTCTCCCAAATGCAACACATCGCTCCTAAAAAATTCAGACCCATTCGCAAAAAAGCGGAAGTAGATTTGAAAGGAGTAAGAGATCTAATTAGAAAAAACCGCGCGAGTAAAAAGAATTAAAAATATTTTAAAAAGCATAAATATTTGACTATTTAATATCGTAGATAAATCACATAGATGTCTATTCAATATCGTAATTTTTTAGTAATATACAAACAGTATTTACATATTTTGCAAAGAATATGTAAATACTGTGAGTATAGCTGATTTATTGGGAGGGCAAGCCAATCAAACATAGAAAAATAGAATTTGTGAATATTTTGGAATTTTTGTTAAAATAATTTTATGCCGGAACAAGAAAAAAATTAGCGGAGCGTATATTAAAAAATAAATTATGAATAAAAATAAAATAAAAAATTTGATTAAAGAAGGCGAAAGCCAAAAAGTTGAATTCAAATCAAAAACAAACGATGGATTGGGCAAATCTATCTGTTCTTTTGCCAATACAAATAACGGGGTTATTTTAGTCGGCGTAAGCGATGACAGAAAAATTATTGGCATTGCTGAAAAATACGAAAGAGATATTGCTAATATTGCGCACACTTGCAAGCCATCTGTTTATCCAAAAGTTATATCTGTTGGAATTGATGGTAAAAATATTTTTGTTGTTCAAATTAGAAAATCAGATAATTTACATTCTTTTAAGAATATTGCCTATAAACGAATCGCGTCCCACAATAAGCCGTTATCACCGGAAGAAGTTATTGAATTTGCTAAAAGCGCCGGTAAAATAAGATGGGATGAGCAAATTTGCGACGGAGCGGGTTTAGAGGATATTGATGAAGAAAAGGTAAGATGGTTTTTAAGAAAAGCTAAGCATGAAAGAAATTTTGATATTGAGCCAGAAACTCTAATTAAAGAGGCGCTAGAAAGATTAGAGTTAATAAAAGGCGAAAAATTAACTAACGCAGGAGTTTTGCTATTTGGCAAAAATCCGCAAAAATTTTTTCTGTCGGCGGAAACCAGGTGCGCCAAATTTAAAGGAACAAAACCATTGGAATTTATTGATATGAAAATTTTCACGGGCAATATAATCAATCAAAGAAATGACGCGGTTGAGTTTGTCAAAGAACATATTAAATTGCATGCTAAGATTATTGGAATGGAAAGAGTGGAAAAATGGGAATATCCGATTGAAGCAGTAAGGGAAGCGATCACTAATGCTGTTTGCCACAGGGATTATGAAATATCCAGCCATATTCAAATTAGAATTTTTGATGACAGAATAGAAATATGGGGATGCGGTCCTTTGCCAAAGCCACTAACAATAAAAGATTTAAAGAAGAAACATAAATCTATTTTAAGAAATCATTTGATTGGCAAATGTTTCTTTTTAATTAAATTTATAGAAGAATGGGGAACTGGGACAAACAGAATCATTGAGCAGTGCTTAAAGCATGGCTTGCCGGAACCATTGTTTGAAAATATTACCGATAATTTGGTAATTACATTTAGAAAATATAAAATAACAGAAGAAGATGTGGAAAAGCTTAGCGAGAGACAGAAAATGGTGATAGAATTTTTAAAAGAACATAAAAAAATAACCCTGAAGGATTATAGGAATATTCAACCAATCTTAACAGAAAAAACAGCGTATAGGGATTTAATAGATTTAGAAGAAAAGAATATTATTAAATCTGTTGGTGAAAAAAAGGGAAGATATTATATATTAGTTTAGATTTATCGGACATTTATCGGACATTTATCGGACATTTATCGGACATTTGAGACATTTATGTTAATTTGATTAATTTGCTTTGTTAATTGTTATGATTAGCAGGATAAAAGCAAAATTTTATGCCGGAACAAGAAAAAGATTTATACAATTTGGAACAAGCTCAACCCTCCCTTGCCAAGAAACATAATTCAAAACAATCAGCTAAATTTTCTTATAAACCTTTCGAATATTCATTTCAAGAATGCTATGAAGTGGATTAAAATGATGCGTTTGATTTTGATAAAACCAAAAACCAAAATTTAAAAATTTATCAACAAAAATATGGAAAATATATTTGAAAAAATGCCGGAGGAAAAACAGAAAAATATTAATGAAACGCCTGAAAATAAAAAAAGAGAAACAATACAGGAGAGTATTATGGACGAGATTCAGCATTATATGGATTTTCTGAACGAAGTTGAATCCGTAAGGGAATTAATGTCAAAGTTAAAATTTGATTTTGAGAAAGCGGAAAAAATCGTAGAAAACAATATGATTGATCTTATGGAGCGCATTAATAAATTAGCGGCTGACGGAAAATTTAGCTTGGTAATTCATAGTAGCATGGAAGATATACTTGGAAATTCTGTAATAATAGATATGGGACTGGTTAAAAAACAAGTTTTAAAACAAGAAATAAATGAAAGTAAATGCAAGGAATATGTAGATAGATTGAAAAAATCTTTAGATGCTGTTTTATATTACACGAATTCTCTTTGTGATGATAATAAAAAATTAGAAATGGAATTAACTACACGAAGTGGATATTTAGAAAAGTTTGAAAATTATTTTTATGGCAAAAAAAGTTATTCTTATAATAAAGAAGGGGATGTGATAGGGGATGAAATAATAGAGAGTGAAATACCTTTTGAAAAAGCATACCCAACTGGTATTAGCAAAATCGCTTATTTCAGATTTTTCAACGAGTGGAAACAAAAAAACATAGACCAAGAAAATTTAGAAAAGGAGCTTGAAAAACTGGATGGTAATTTTATAGACAAAGATAAAATCAGAGAAGATTTTAAGGAGAAGCGCCAGCCGCAAGCTAGCTGAAAATACCTATTTAAATACCTATTTAAATAGGTATTTCTTTTAATTAAATAAAATTAAACGCCTGCCAAAGTGTTTTTTTGTTTGTATTTTATCGCAAAGCGGGGTAAAATGAAAAACATGGAAATAACATTGAGCCGACATGCCGGTTTTTGCGGAGGAGTGAATCGGGCGTATAATATGATTAGAAGGGCGGTAGCCAACCCCAAAGTTAAGAAACCGATTTTTGTGCTGGGCGATTTGGTGCATAATAAAGATGTGGTTGAAAATATCGGGAAATTGGGAGTTAAAAAAATAGAAATTCCGCGAAAAATAGAAGATATTTTTGTTGATTTTACTGAAGAAGTCGGAACTTTAGTTATTACCGCTCACGGAATGGGACCAAAAATTTACGAACTGACTAAAAAAAATAAAATAGATCTGATTGATACTACTTGCCCTAAGGTTATAAAAGTTCAAAGGCTGGCGAAAAATTTTTCCAACTCTAAATCTCCCTGCCAATTAATTGTAATCGGCGACCGCGGACACAAGGAAGTAGAAGGAATTTGTGAATGGGCCGGAGGAAAAGCAACTGTGGCGGAAAATAAAAACGATTTAAAAAATGTTAAGCCGGATCCTCTTAAAAAAATGGCTGTTATATCCCAAACCACCCAGGATAAAAAAAATGTGGATAAAATTTTTGAATTTATTAAAGAAAAGTACAATAAAGTTGAAGCGGTTGACACTGTTTGTATGGCTACTCAAAATAGGCAGAACGAAGCGAGAAAGCTGGCTGAAAACAGCGACACGGTAATTATTATTGGATCGCCGACCAGCGCTAATTCTACCAGATTATGGGAGATATCCAGCCAAATAAATCCTAAGTCGCATTTTATTGAAAGGGCGGAAGACATTAAAAAAGAATGGTTTAAAAATTGTAAAAAAGTGGGTGTTACCGCCGGAGCGTCGTCTCCCGATTGGGTGATAAAAGATGTGGTTAAGTGTTTAGAAAATTTAAAAAAATAATTATGAATCGGATTCTTATTAACAAAACTCCTGAATTTATCGGAAAGAAAATTAAAATTGCCGGGTGGGTTAACGCTCGTCGCGATCATGGCAAGCTTATTTTTATTGACCTGCGGGACCGCGGCGGAATTGTTCAGACAGTTATTATTCCGGACAAAGAAGATGTTTATGAAACAGCCAAGAAAATCCGCAATGAGTTTGTCATTGAGATGCAAGGTTTGATCAAAGAGCGTCCGTTGGGAGCCGTCAATGAAAAAAATACAATAGGCGGAGTGGAAATGGAGGTGGAAGGAATTAAAATCCTTTCCATGGTTGAGGACGGGCTTCCCGTTGATGTTTCAGAAAAAGAAATGAATCTTAATTTGGAAACTCTTTTAAATTATCGCTCGCTCACGCTCCGCAACGAAAAAATAAATTCAATCTTCAAGGTTTATTCGGAAATATTGAAATCTTATAATGAATTTATGCGGAAGGAAGGCTTTTTGGAAATTAAAACCCCCAAAATTTTAAGCACGGCAACGGAAGGAGGCGCTAACTTTTTCAAAATAAAATATTTTGACCGGGATGCTTATTTAGCGCAAAGCCCGCAGTTTTACAAACAGGCCGGGGTGGGAATTTTTGAAAGAGTTTTTGAAGTGGGAACTGTTTTTCGGGCCGAACCGCATTTTACTACGCGGCATGTTAATGAGTATGTAAGCTTAGACGCTGAATTTGGTTTTATTGGCAGTTTCGAGGATATAATGAGTCAGTTGGAAAAAACGGTGGCCTTTATGCTTGATTCAGTAAACAAAAATTGCCAAAACGAATTGGAGAGATATGGCGCTGAAATTTCCGATTTTCAAACTATTCCCAGAATAAAACTTACTGAAGCGCTGGCTGTGCTGGAAAAAGAATTTGGCAAAAAAACGGAAAAAATTGATATTGACCCGGAGGGGGAGAGAATGATTTGTGAATGGGCTAAGAAAAAATACGACTCTGATTTTATTTTTCTGACACATTATCCTTCCAGTATTCGCCCTTTTTATACAATGCCCAGCGCCGATCCGCAATATACGGAAAGTTTTGATTTATTGTTCAGAGGAGTAGAAATCGCGACTGGAGGGCAAAGAATTCATAATTTAGATAAGCTTATAGAAAGTATTAAAAAGCGCAAACTTAACCCTGAAGATTTTAAAAGTTATCTGGATATTTTCCGTTATGGCATGCCGCCGCACGGAGGATGGGGGCTGGGAAGTGAAAGAATACTGCAAAGAATACTGGGGCTTAAAAGTATTAAAGAGGCCGTGCTATTTCCTCGGGATGTGAAAAGATTAACGCCGTAATTAACTTACAACTTATAATTCATAACCCACAGCTCACAATTCATAACTCAAGAAATTTTCTCTATGTCTATTAAACGCCATCTTATTCATGATGAAAAGTTAAATTCCAACAAAGTAAAGCTGGTAGGTTTTATTTCTTTTATGCTGGGTTTCAGCCAGGCGCTTTTGGCTTATGCAATGTCTTCTTATTTCAAGCAATCAACGGGGACAGACAATATTGGTATTTTTTATTTGCTATCCTACGCGATAATTTTGATCGTTTTATTGAATTTGCATAAACTGGTCAAAAAATTCGGCAAAGTTTGCGTTTTTTATCTGGCTTTCATTTTAAAGCTAATCGCTATCGTATCGCTGATTTTATTGCCTTTTTCAGCGTGGGGAATTGTTTCTATGATACTTTACATTATTGCCGGAGTTTTAGTTTGGGTAAGTCTGGACGCTATATTGGAATCTTCTTCGGAGGATAAAACCTCCGGAAAAATAAGGGGTATCAATCTTACTATTCTGAACGCCGGATTTATTCTGGGTCCCCTCATCTCTTCCAAGATATTAGAGGAGATCGGGTTTACGGGAATATTTCTTGTCTCCCTTATTATTCATTCTATCGTTTTCTCGGTTGGCTTAATGGGATTAAAAAGAGCCAGCTATAGATTTAGAAGCGAATTATCCGTAAAAAATCTTGTAAAAAAAGTAATCAGAAGAAAAAATGTGATGAGAATTTATTATATTTCTTTCACGCTAAGTTTCTTTTACGCGCTGATGGTTATTTTCACACCTCTTTATCTTTTAAGCTTGGGATATTCATGGCATCAATTGGGAATAGTTTTTACCATTATGCTGATTCCATTCGTGTTAATTCAGTACCCGATGGGAGTTTTGGCCGATAAAAAAACAGGAGAGAAAGAGTTTTTAATTCTGGCGATTTTCGTGATGGGAATTTCCACTTTTATTTTTTACTGCGCCGGCACTCCCGGTATTGTTATTTGGACATTAATTTTGCTGGTTACCAGAATCGGTGCGGCTCTGATAGAAATTTTGCGGGACTCTTATTTTTACAAAAGAATTGACGGGCATGATGTTGACATAATTGACTTTTTTGGAACTTCAAGATCAGTAGCTTATATTACAGCCGCCATTTTATCTACTTTAACCTTATTCTTCTTTCCAATGAAAGCCATATTCCTGCTTGTTTCAATCGTAGTTTTCTCGGCGCTTTATCCCGCTTTTCGGCTGGTGGATAACAAAAGCGAAGAGGAAATAATAAACGGAAAAATTGCCAGTTAGGCTGGAAAGTAGTAGAATTTAGAATGGAAGTGTAGAATTCATCAATGTTATTTATAGTTTTTTAAAATTATTTATCTTGTCATCCTGAGCGAAGTCCCGCCCAACGGGACGAATTCGAAGGATCTATTTTCAATTAACGCTAGCTATATTCACTGGTAGATTTCTCCACTTCACTCTCTCGTGCCTCGCTCGTTTCGGTCGGAATGACATAAGTAGCATTTTGATACAAAAGTTTTATCAAATAAAAACAATATAACAATATAATTCTATGGCTATTTCTAAAAAAATCACAAATTATTTGGACAAAAACAAATACCGCTATGAAATAATTGAGCATCGCACAACTTACACGGCATGGGATGTTTCCCAAACTGAAAAAGTGAAGCCTAGAGAAGTGGCAAAATCGCTGGTAATGAAAATTGACAGAAATTACGCGACAGCTGTAATTCCAGCTGACAGGAATTTGGACAAAAAGAAACTTTTAAAATTATTCAACGCCCAAAGAAAAAAGGCGGGAGAAAAATGCGCCAAAAAAGCCGGCTTTGCCAAAGAGGCTTGGATGAAAAAGAATATTTTAGGCAAGGTGGGCGCTACGCCTCCTTTTAGCGGGTTGCTTAAAATGGATATTTTCGCTGACAATCTGCTTTTAAAAAACAAAAAAATTTATCTAGGCTCGGGCGAATACAATATTTCCATTAAAGTTAATGCCGGACAGTATCTAAAAAAAGAGGAGCCAATCAAAGGAAGTTTTAGCCAGAAAAAATAGCGCTATGGCGTATAAAGTAAAACTAGAACAATTTGAAGGACCGCTGGGTTTATTGCTGGAACTTATTGAAAAAGAAAAATTGGACATTACTAACCTTAACCTAACTAAAGTAGCGGATGAATACTTGAACTATATCGAAGACAGGGAAAATATTACTTTGGATAATTTGGCCAGCTTTCTTTCCGTTGCTTCAAAATTAATCTTAATAAAGTCCAAAGCTTTGCTTCCCTTGCTAAAATTCAGCGATGATGAAGAAGAAGAAATCAAAGATTTGGAATATCGGCTGGCGGAATATAAAAAATTTAAGGATCTTTCCAAAAAAGTCGGGGAATTATATGATTCGCCTAAGATGATTTTTTCCCGCGAAGGATTCTGGGGGATTAAGGGTTTTTTTTATCCTCCGGAAAATATCAACGCTTTTGATTTAAAAAAAACTTTCATTGAAATACTAAACGAGATTCCGACAACTGAAAAATTGGAGCAAGAAGTAATTGAGGAGATAGTTACTTTAGAGGAAAAAATTAAGCATCTTCACAGCCAGCTTGAGAAAAAAGCGGAAGCTTCTTTCTCGGAAACAGTTTCTGTCTCTCAAAACAAAATAGAAATCATTATGTCTTTTCTGGCCATACTGGAAATGGTAAAGAGAAAAGTAATTCAGGTAGAGCAAGGAAAATTATTTGAGGATATTAAAATATGGACCATAAAAAAATAAAATCAGTGATTGAAAGTTTGTTGTTTGTTAGCGGGGAGCCGGTAAAAATTTCCAAGCTGGCGAAAATTATTCAAGCGCCGAAGCCCAGTGTAGAAAACGCGATAATGAAACTCTCGGCGGAATACGCGGGCAGGAAAAGCGGAATAATAATTATTAAAAAAGACAGCAAAGCCCAGCTGGTATCCAGCCCGGATAATTCTTTCTTCACTAATAAATTAGTGAAAAACGAATTGAAAGGAGATTTAAGCCGAGCTTCGCTGGAAGTTCTTTCTGTGATAGCGTATAAAGAGCCGATTGCCCGATCAGGCATTGAGGCGGCGCGGGGAGTCAATTCCAGTTTTACTTTGCGAAACTTGCTGATGCGCGGTCTGATAGAGCGAGTGGAGAATTCTAAAAATAAGAGAGTATATCTTTACAGAGTTTCCTTTGATTTTTTGAAAAAACTGGGCTTAAGCAGTGTAAAAGAATTACCGGATTACGAAAAAGTTTCTAAGGACGAGAGGATAGATTTGGAAAAACAAAAACAATAATATAAAATTTACCCAATGAAATATTTTTTAAGCATTATCGCCGGCGGATTTATTTTAGCAAGCTCTTTTTGGTTCTTTCAGAAAGATAATTGTTTTTCCGCGTTTTTAAACCAAGAAAATGAAGGTGATTCTATTTCTTCCATTGCGTTTGAAGAAAAAGTAAAGGGCGTGGAAAGCCAAAAGAAAAAAAGCATTTCTTTAAAAAAAGTCGCTTTTCCTATTGCGCAGATCCAGCCTATAATAAAAAAAGAAACCGGTAATTTAGCTGTTCCCAACGCGCATGCTTCGTTGATTTTAGACGCAGATTCCGGAACCATTCTGCATTCCTACAAAGGCAAAGAGCGGCGGCAAATCGCGTCGCTTACTAAATTAATGACTGCTGTAATCGTGATAGAAGAAATTTCTAATCTTGATGAAGACGCGGTGGTTAGCGGGAAAGCGGTTTACGCGGAAGGGACAAAAGTCGGATGTCCGCGATCAGGATATTGCGTAGGCGAAAGGTTGAAAGTGGGAGAAAAACTTTCCGTTAAATCTTTGCTTAGGGCTATGTTGATGAATAGCGCCAATGACGCGGCCATTGTTTTAGCGGAACACATAAGCGAATCGCAGGAAAAATTCGCGGAACTAATGAATGAAAAAGCAAAAGAACTGGGACTTAAAGACTCCCATTTCTGCACGCCTTCCGGATTGGAAATTGACGGACGAGAGGACGAATGTTATTCTAGCGCTTACGATATTGCCCGCATTACCGCTTATTCAATGCAATATGAAATTATTTGGAAGATTTTACGCTTGCCCGAAGCGGAAATTATTTCAATGGACGGAAAATATATTCACCAGATTATGAATACCGATCGTTTATTAGATCAACTGCCAAATTGCCTGGGCGGCAAAACAGGCTTTACTCCTTTGGCAGGCCGATCGCTGATTACGGCAGTGGCTGATCCAACCGGAAAACATAAAATCATAATGGTGGTTTTGGATGATCCTTATCGCTGGCAGGATGTCCAAATGATGGCGGATTGGGCGTTTCAATCGTATAAATGGTTATAAATATGCATATCGCGCAGATACAAACTATTCCTGAAATAGTTAATGTGCTCAAAGTTTTAACGACAGGAGCATTGGCTTTTTTGCTGGCTTTTTTAATTACTCCTCTTTGGACGCATATTTTATATAAATATAAAATTGGAATTAAAATAAAAAGCCAGTCAGTTGATGGCAAGAAATTAACTTATGTCAGCAAGCTGCACGCGAAAAAATCTGGAACGCCGACGATGGGCGGAGTGATAATTTGGCTTTCTATTTTGGTTTTAGTTTTCGCGTCGCATTACATTTTCCCCGTTATTGCCAGATGGTATGATTCCGCTTTTATCGCGCGGCTGGATTTTTTAAGCCGCCCTCAAGTGTGGCTGCCGCTTTTTGTTCTCGCCGCTTCAGGTATTCTGGGACTTTTTGACGATGTGATGAGTGTTCGCGGCTGGGGAAAAAATAAGGGCGGAGGAATGAGATTTGCTCTGCGATTTTGGTGGCTGCTGGTTATCACGGCGCTGGGAGCATGGTGGTTTTTTTACAAACTAGGATGGGACCAATTGCATATTCCGGCTGTGGGCGATTTTTCCATCGGTCTTTGGTATATTCCTCTTTTTATTTTCGTGATTCTTTTCACGGCAATTTCTTCCAATGAAACTGATGGCTTGGACGGCCTGAATGGGGGAGTGCTTTTTATGGCTTTTTCTTCTTTTGCTATCATCGCTTTTATGCAAAATAAAGTGGATCTGTCTTCTTTTTGCGCCGCTGTTTCCGGAGCGCTTCTGGCTTTTCTTTGGTTTAATATTTATCCGGCCCGGTTTTTTATGGGAGATACGGGAGCGATGTCGCTGGGAGCCACCATGGGAATAATCGCCATGCTTACCAATTCCGCGCTGGCTTTATTTATTATTGTTTTCATTTATGTTATGGAATCCGGCAGTGTGGCTATCCAGCTTTTCAGTAAAAGATTTTTCAAGAGGAAAGTGTTTTTAGCCGCTCCAATTCACCATCATTTTGAAGCCATCGGTTGGCCGGAGCCCAAGATTACCATGCGAGTCTGGATTTTCACCATTATCACTTCTATTTTAGGAGTCATAATTGGAATTTTAGGAATGGGATAAAATATGAAAATTGGAATAAATGCGTCTTTTGTTAGAAAATTAAATACAGGAATAAGGCAGGTAACGCTTAACGCTTTGAAGGCATTAAGCAATTTACAATTTACAATTCACAATTTACAATCAATTTCCAATGATTCAATTTTCGATGAAAAAGGAACAAAGGAAGACTTAGAATTCTTTTTATATTTAGAGGAGGATTTGCCGAAAGATTTTAAATTGCCAAAAAATTTCACAAAAAGAATATTTTTGCCTTTGTGGAAACGGGATGATTTGATTCGCAAGATTTGGTGGGAGAAATATTTACTTCCCAGAAAAGTTAAGGAAGATAAATGCGATGTTTTCTTGAGTTTATATCAATGCCCGACGGTTTTTAATAAAATAAAGCACATAATGATTGTCCATGATATAATTCCCAAATTATTTCCGGAGTATCTTAACAATTCCAGAAAAAAGCTGTATTGGAAATTAACGGAGAAAGCGATTAAAAAAGCGGATAAAATTATAGCTGTTTCAGAGTACACCAAAAAAGATTTAATAAAATATTTAAATATCGCGCCGGAAAAAATAAGCGTGAATTATATTGATGTTGACGAAATTTATAAAAAAGAAGTTTCAGAAGAAAAAAGCAGGGAAGTTTTGAAAAAATATAATTTAAAACCCGGATATATCTATTGCGGCGGGGGATTGGAGAAAAGGAAAAATATAGCAGCTTTAACAAAAGCTTATCAAATTTTATTAAGACAAATTCCAAACAACTTACCAAATTTAATTATTTCCGGAAAATTAATGCCAGAGTTGGCGCCGTTGATTACGGACGCGGAAAGACTGGTTAAAGATTTAGGATTACAAGATAAGGTTAAATTATTGGATTTTGTCCCGCAGGAAGATTTGCCGGCGCTTTATAAAAACGCGTCCGTGTTTGTTTATCCTTCGCTGTATGAAGGATTTGGCTTGCCGGTTTTGGAAGCCATGAACTGCGGAACGCCGGTGATTACTTCTAAAAATTCCTCTTTGCCGGAAGTCGGTAGTGATAGCGTTTTATATATTAATCTTGAAAATATTCAAGACATTGCCCAAAAAATTGAAAAAGTTTTAAGCGATAATAATTTAAGAAACGAACTTTCCGCCAAAGGCAAAGAGCAAGCCAAAAAGTTTTCGTGGGAAAAGTTTGTGAAAAAGATTCTCACGCTTACTACAATATAACAGTATATTGTAGTAGAGGAGGAAATAGAGAAACTTGAAAATTGCCAGCTTGAAGCTGGTCCGCCTTG
>Ga0209013_10003254_pt1 | contig 14480 bp, 11 predicted proteins | sample Cruoilmetagenom2_FD_187291 | JGI IMG/M metagenome (GOLD analysis project Ga0209013, IMG submission 187291) | Oil polluted marine microbial communities from Coal Oil Point, Santa Barbara, California, USA - Sample 2 (SPAdes) (version 2) | ecosystem: Environmental > Aquatic > Marine > Oil seeps ... | reverse complement strand
GAGCGCGGAAAGGCTGGCGTCTTGCAGCTGCTTCGCAGGCACATCGCTACTGGCCGCGGGGTTGGGAAGGGAGCGCGTGGCCGTGGCGCCGGCGACTACAGTATTGGCATAGCCGTGATTGAATGAGGCCCGTGTGGTCGAGTTCACGCACATATGGGTCATAAAGCCCACATACACGACATTCTCGATGCCTTGTTTCTTGAGTTCCTGATCGAGTTCGGTTTGCTCGAATGCCGACGGGAATTTTTTGACGATTATCGTCTCGCCGTCGATCGGGGCTACCACATCGGCAATCTGACCGATCGGCGCTCCCACGTCGTAGGGCGTGCCCGCGCCGGCATCGTGCATGATGTGAATGACGGGGCGCCCCGCCTCGCGGAATCTCCGAAGGAGTTGGGCTGCATCTATCAGTGCCTGTTCCACGCCTTCGAGCTGCATCACCCCCTCGCGATAGGTCTGCTGGCAGTCGATTAGCACCAGCGCGCTTTCCGATATTGGCGCGGGATCCGGGTTCATGCCGGTGAGTTCACGAAGTGTCGGGTTGGACATGGAGGTTACTCCTTTGGATCAGGCCAGCCTTGTCAATTGTCTCGACCCGCAGCGTAGCGCACGACGATAAAGAAAGGCAGCCATCGTCGTAAAGCGCTGTTTCGCGCCAGGGTGCATGAAAACGAAAACACTAATCGTCTTCTACGCCAGTACTTCCCAAAGGGCACTGACCTCTCGGTGCACAGTCAGGCCCGGCTGAACGCCGTGGCGCGCGAGATCAACGAACGGCCCAGAAAGACCTTGCAGTATCACTCACCAGCAGAGAAGTTCGCCGAGTGTGTTGCGGCGATCAGTTGAATCGCCAACCCAAAGCGGACATCTGAGGACCGCCTGTGGCAAACAGTCTACACCGGGTTAGTTGAAGAACAGCCTCAAATAGTACCGCGGCCCCGTGAGAGCGGCTCGGGAAATATCGCCGACGAACATTGCGCGCAGCGATTCCCGTATGACCGGGCTGGCGGCCGCGCGGCGAATAAGGAAGTCCATGACAAAATTGAACCTCAGAATCTTTTGCAGCTTGTGTCCAATGCGCAGTTCCTGACCGAGTTCCGTCCACAGTCTTTTGTCATATCGTGCAAGGCTCTTGGCGCTGACATCTCGCTCCGCGCATGCAAGCGCGGCAGTCTCAATGGCGATACGGGAGGATATCATGGCATTGGCGATACCTTCGCCGGTGAAAGGGTCAATCACGCCGGCCGCGTCCCCCACCAGCATGTAGCCCGCGCCGTGACATCTTCGGTGAGTGCTTCCAAGGGGCAGATGCCCTCCGGTCAGTGTTCCGACGGGTTCCGCCTCGGCAAAACGTGCGTCAAAGGGGGAGCTCGCCTTGATTGCTGCGAAGGCGCTCGTCAAATTGATGCCTTTCGACTTCATATCGCTTGACGGCATGACGACGCCAACATTTGTAAGTCCATCTTCCGCTGGAAAAATCCATAGATATCCGGGGTTCAATTCATCGAGAAAGTGCACCTCGATTCCATCGCGTAGGTCCGCCACACCCCTGTAATATTGCCGAACCGCAAAACAGGAATTTTCCAAGTCAGCTTCGTAGAGTCCCAAACGTCTCGCAACGACCGAACTGTGTCCGTCTGCGCCGAGAACGATCCTGCCGTGAAACGTTTCGCGCTTGCCGGTCGCAGCATGACGGCCGGTCACACCGCGTACCGTACCATCCTCGACAACAATATCCTCAACGAGGAAATCCTCGTGACACGAGGTGGCCGCCGCGTTTGCATGACGGAAGAGAAAATCATCGAATACGTGACGACGAATGACATAGCCCGTTCTGCTTGCCGGGTTCTTCGCCTGTCGCAAGTCAATTTCCGCTGTAACGCCGCTCGGGCACCCGACTACCACTTTCTCGAATTGGGCTCCGGGCAATGATACGAGTTCTGCCTCCAGGCCAAGATCCCGAACAACCTCCAAAGACTGTGGCGTCAGACCATCTCCGCATGTCTTGTCACGCGGGAATTTCGATCGATCAACGAGCAATGATATGAGCCCGTGCCGCTTCGCGTAAAGGGCGGCTATTGAGCCTGCAGGTCCGGCTCCGACAATGATCAAATCGAATGTCGTCTTATGCTTTGGCACTCACCAGGCCTCCGTAGACGCTACGAATTCTTGGCTGGAAAAATTACGCCCCTTGTTGCTCCTGGTCTCGCTCGGGCAGATGACATCCTGAGCTTTGCTGATTCCTGCGCCTTCTCCAAACCCCGGACCGATTGGCCTCGACATCCGTGCCAAGCGCATCGCTCCACTGGTCTGAAACCGGCATCAGATCGCACGCCCCATTCTCTGACTAGCTTCTGCCCTCCCATAGCGGTTTTACGTCCGGACGCCATGACAGCATTTCCTGGTCCAGTTCCATAATGCCAGTTTCCCAATCCCAAAGCGTTTTAACCAGACACCATGCGAATACTCTTTTGGTGTCTAGTGCCCGAAAATGCTCTCCCCTGAAATTCGACCAATGTTTCCTGTAATTATTTAAGAGATATGTTTTCAGCAAGAGCGCCATAAATTTTGTTCTGTAACTATTATTCCACTCTGATTTGAACATCGCACAAGTTGACGGAAGCTTTTGTATCCCTCGATAGGTAAGGTACTCTCTGCATTCGCTGATTTTAATCATCTCGTCCGATGCAATTTCATCAATTATTCCACGAGGACACAAGTCTGGATGATATGAAATTCCTTGTCGGAAATCGGTTTCGAGGTCCTTTATAATGTTCCCTGTGCTGAACGCCTCACATGTATCCTCTAACATATCCTTTGTGTTTTTATCAATTTCGCGTCCATACAATGACTTGTTTATTTCGAAAGTTGATAAATACAAACCGGTCATTATTACGGATAAGCATCTATTATGATATTGATAATCTGTTTTGAAATGTGATCTCCTTGCAAAAACAAAGTCTTCCGTTTGATTCTTAACAAAACGAAGCAGCATATCTCGATCTGCTCGGTCTATACTTAGAAATATTGAGTCCAATATTTCAATATGCTTCACTATTATTATATATATTCGATCTCTAGGTCCTGCAATTGAAAAACTATAATTGTCTATTTCATAATCATTTGACGCAACTCCATGTTCGTGAAGTCGCTGCAATCGATCATACAAAATGCAGAGACCTCTCTCGCGTTCTTCTCCAATGAGAAGGTCATCGAAAGTGTCCAATACCCTCCAATAAACGTAAGCGAGGGAGCCCAGTATCAATTTGTTCTTTTCTAATAGAAATATAGCTGGCGTAAATGAAGCAGCTACATAAGGAATCAAGCAAATAAGTCTTTTTGTGTCGTTTCTCTCATTCAATAAGTTTAGGGAAAAACTTTTATTACGAGAATTAAATCCGTTTAATATATAGTATATCCTCCAAGGAATGCTTAATCGATCGAAATATGCTTTCCAGCTAAAGGCTGCAATTAATATCGATATAATAGCGATGATAAGTAGACTAGACATGATTCTCAGATTGCTGTCGCAATATAGTAGTTGCTTTGCAGGTGGCGCGAAGGCGATTCAGGTGCCCTTGCATGGCGATGGAGCGTATTGGCTGGGCCGAGTTGCTCCTCTCCGGGAATTTCGGCGCCGATCAAAGGTGCGCCTCCATGACTGCATTGACGACTGCAAGATTGCCAGGGTTCAATCGATATTGGAGTCAGATCTGCGATGCTGAGTCTTGCTCAGTATTGAGTAGTGTCGCGGGGTCTGCGTAGGCCAGATTCACGTTCCACTTGGCTCGCACGAGGCTTGCCAAGGCCATGTATGAAAAGACCTCGTCGCCCACCAGATTCTCCGCGCAATTGGAGAGCGACTCTCGAGCCTGGGCCAGGGCGCATTTGCTGGTCGCCTCGACATCGGACGCAGCCGTGATCGCGGTTCTCGTCCCTTGTGCTCGATCGTGCTCATAATCAGCCACATCGTCGACGAGATTGAGAGCGGCACCAAAGGACCGATAGGCTTCAATGTGCCGCCGCGGGAGCTGAGGATCATGAGCGTGCAGAATGCCTCCGATCGCCCCGAGGGTTCCGCGCCCAATTTGCGCCGCAACCTCGACGGTGGGCGTGCCGAAGGCCTCTTCCCTGGCGGGAGAAAAGAGCAACTCGCCACACTGCTCGAAATACCACTCGGCTCCGGGCATCCGGGATATCTCGCCATGGAATTCGCACGTGAGTTCCGTGGCTCGTCTTGTCTGCCGGAATCTGCTCTTTCTTTTCTCTCCACTCAAGAATGCGCTTTCGAGATCGTCGAAGATACTCTCGCGCTCATCGAGCGACAGACCGATTTCATCTATGTAGTGATCAAAGACGCTGAGGATGGTCAGGACCTGCATGGCGTGCAAATCAAAGCGGGACCTGTCGAATGAGGCCCCCGTCACTTGGTGATACAAATCGGCAAAGCAGGCCTTCATGAACAGTCCAACAAATGAAGGCACCTTCGGTCGAATTCCATGATCGGCGAGTCCCGCAAAACTACCGCGCACATGGTGCGCTTGATGCGCGCGCGTCAGAATGTAGAAACTCGTCATCCCGATCCGGCGCACAACGGCAAGGCGCTCCATCAATGACTTTGGAACAAATAGATTCTTGCATTGGTTCACAGTGCGCGGTCCCTGCCTTACTCGGGATTGCCGGAATTGTTCGCCGAATGGAATTAGCCTCTTCGAGGCCAAACTTCGAGCCTTTTCGCGCTTGACTTGGGCGCCCATTAGGCAGCCAAAGGCAAGTCTAGGACCTGAGCCTAAGTTGGGGGCTTAGTCGCCGGATCGCCGGCGGAGCCAAGGAGTTCAGCATGAGCGGCAAGAACAGCATTCTTGGAGCCGGTGTTGCCGGGCTAACCGCCGCGATCTGCCTGGCTCAGGCGGGCCGCTCTATCGACGTTTTCGATATCCGAAGCGATTGCGGGGAACGTTTCGGCGGCGACTTCCAGGGAATCGAGAATTTTTCGTCGTCCCTCGATGCCCTCGACGAACTCCGGATATTAGGTCTCGACGTGAACTTCGACTGCACTCCCGAGGACAGGCTCACTCTCACCGACGGTCGAAAGCTTAAATACGTGCACCTTCCGACGCCTTTCACCTACATGGTAAGGCGAGGCACGATGGCCGGCAGCCTTGATCAGGGTCTGAAACAGCAGGCACTTGAAGCCGGGGTGCGGCTGAACTTCGGGAAGACTCTACCCGAAACCGAGGTGGATCTGGTAGCCAAGGGCCCTCGGACCAAGAAGGCCTTCGCCGCCGCCACGGGGCTGATCTTTGAGACCTCGATGGACGACACCATTATTGTGTTGTTCAACGAACGGGCCGCCTTCCAAGGGTATTCCTACATCGGAGTCAGGCAGGGCAGCGGTTGTCTGTGCTCCGTCGTGTTCGGCGACTTGAAGAAGCTCAAGGGGTGCTTCGAGGAAACGACGCGCCAGTTTCATAGGCTCGTAGACCTCGACATCCGCAATCCGTCACCGATGTCGGGCGTTGGCGCGATATCCATGAGACCAACGTTTCGAAACGGTACGACGCTCTACGCAGGAGAGGCCGCGGGGCTTCAGGACCTGCTCTACGGTTTCGGAATACGAAGTGCTCTTCAGTCGGGCGCGCTCGCCGCAAAGTGCCTCCTCGACGGGAGCGATTACGAGAATGCGGCCCGGTCCCGGTTCGTGAACAAGCTCAAGGCTGGGCTGGTCAACCGCTATGCCTGGGAGAAGCTTGGGCGGCTCCAGGGCATGGATGCATTCCGCCTTCGTGGAGCGGAGCTCTTCCTGCGACATCCGGGCTGGATCTACAACTTGCGATTCTGGCACCGCCTAGCTTGGCCGATTGCCAACCGGTACATCAGAAGGAACTACGGCAACAGGGTCTCCTGAGCGGCGAGGGCCGGTCCCTACACGGGGTTAGGAACGCCCTTGCATCACTGCGTCAAAAGTATCAAGGGGACTCATACGACAAGTTTTGGTGGAACCTACGCTCGACTCATCGCCTTGGGTGCGAGCCCACCTCACGGATCAGCAGGGTGGAGTTCCGCGTTGACCGAACGCTCTCATGAGGAGATTGGAGTGCAGGATTCAAATCCCCAGCCAACGGCAGCTTTCGGGTAAAAAGCTGCCTTAGCTAACTGTCGGTGAGAGAGTCCGCCCCCGAAGAGCAGACCTAATGGGTGGGCGCGGAGAACGTCCGCTAATGGGATGGACCGGGTGCCCCCTGAGCCAGCGGGTTGGGCTGCAGAGCCTTTCACCTGCAAACCAAGGAGCGGCATCCCGTGTCAGCGACCACCAAACAGGTACCCTCTGAGCTCTCCAACATCAGCGTCGACATCGGCAGGGACGTCTTTCACCTCGTCGGCTTCGATCCACGCGGCGCGATCGTCTTTCGGCGCAAGATCAAGCGCCTCACGTTGGTAGCGACGTTTGCGACGTTGCCGCGCTGCATTGTCGGTCAGGAGGAGTGTGTCAGCGCCCACCTTGTCAGCCGGACACTGCGCCGGCTGGGGTTCGATCCGCGGATCATTCCGGCCAAGCACACCAAGTCCTTCGTGAAGGGTCGGAAGAACTGCCCACTACGTGCTCATGCTTTGGCTCGAAACAACTCGAGGCTATAGAATGCGCGCCTCTAAAGCGTGGCTTGCCCTGACCTAGAGCAAATTTCAAATATAGAGCGCCAATCTGGTGGACCGTTTTTATGCCAAGGCCGAGACCAGCTTTCCGGCGCCAAATCAGGTTGGCGGAGACGTGGATCTGTGCGGCTGCCGTTGCTCGCCGCCGTTGCCGAATTGCAGTAGCATTGCCGGTAGCAACACAAGATCGCCGATCAGCGCAAAAACCAATGTAGCTATGCAAACGCGGCCGAACTCAAGTGTGAGCGGTACTGAGCTTAACACCGTCACGGAAAGGCCTAAGACTAGGACCGTTGTTGTCAGCACGAGGACCGGACCAACATGGTGCACCGTCGCCTTGACCGCATCCACTGGGGCAAGCCCGCGAGCGCGTTCCAACCGCATCCTGTTGAGAAGATGGATGGTATCATCGACGGCGAGACCGAAGGCCACCGTCAAGCCAACCACATTTGCAAAACTGAGCCCTGCGCCGCCGAGATGCAAGAGCCCGCCCGTCGCTAGCAATGCGAAAAGGTTGGGCGGGGCGCTGAGTAGCATGATCCGAAACGAACCGAAGACTATGCCGAGCAGAGCGATAATAACCAAGACGGCTCCGAAAAGCCCATAGTTTAGCTGTTCAATGATATTGACCGAGTGGCTTGCGGAGAGCGCAGCGATTCCGGTCACAGTTAGCTCGAGCTCCGGGTACTTCGAGCGAAATTCCGCAAGGCCGGCCTCGATCCTATCAACAAGGTCAAGGACGTCCTTGGCTTCAAGATCGTCGGTATAGCTGGCAATGAGAGCCGCGCGACGACTTTCATTCACGAAGCGTGCGCGCAGCGGGTCCGGGAGTTGATTGATGTATCGGTCCAGATCGGACCTGTCCGAACCATCAGTGCCGCCGAGCCACCGCCTAAGAGTTTCGAGCGACCAAATATTCTCCACAGCAGGCACTGTTTCCAGCAGTCCGTGTATTCCTGCTATCGTGTCAACAACCTCGGGCGAGCGGAAGGTTTTGTCGTCTAACCATTCCACCGAAATATCCAAGGGATAGACACCGCTGAGGCGCGCTTCCAGCCGCGCCGAGGTCGTTGCCGCCTCACGGTGCTTTGAAATCAGGTCGCTCAATCGGTAGTGGGGCTGAAGCTGGGCATACGCGATTGCGGCGCCCGCCGTAAACACAAGCCCCACAGTGGCGCATGTGCCAGAACGTTGCACCAGTATATTCGCCCAACCGATACAGGACCGATCCAGGAGGCTATCACGAACATGGTGCAATCTTCGGTCCGTCGCATCCGCTCCTTGATCGAATAGTAGCATGGTGAGGACCGGATTTGCGGCTATCACAGCTGCAAAGGCCAGTGTCGTGGCGAGCGCCGCGCCCGCGCCAAAGGTCCGGATCAATTCGGAATCGGTGAGCGTCAATGATAGAAGAGCAATTGCTGTCGTGATAGACGTCAGTCCGCACGCTGGGCCGACGTCACGGACGGCGGTATTGACAGCACCTTTTAATTTGGCCCCGGCCGAAATCTCTCGTTGCACCGCGAATTGCAGATGCATGCTGTCGGTGAAGGCAATCGCCATGGCCAGTGGAATGATTGTATTCGTCAGTGGGTCGAAATGGATGCCAACGATGCCGAATGTCCCTAAGACCCAAATCGCTGCGACAAGTGGCGGTAGCGTTGAAATCGCCACGTTCCGAAGTCGCCTAAAATAGAATAGACAGACAATTACGCATATCGCATATGCGAGCGCGGTAAAGACGAGCCGGTCGCGACGACTGTCCTCGAGTGTCTCCAGCTTCATCTTCGGGATGCCAGTAAAACCGTGGCGAAGCTCTACGGGCTTCAGGATATCCCGGACAACCGGCCGTATCTCGCCGATCGAGGTTTCGAGACCATTTTCCTCCACAAAGGCTGCACTGAGTGTGACGACGATGAGAGCCATCGGGGCGCTCTCTTGCGGATCGGACAACAGCTGATCGCGAACGATGGGATGTGCATAGGCGCGCTTCAATAACGCTTCGAGCTCCGCTCCGTCAGGCAAATCAATGGGGTAAAAGGGCGGAATCCGGCCCCGCTCATCCGGTCGATCGCGTATCGAAAATAGCGAAATGACGTACTCCACGGAATCGAGGAGCGACAACTCTAAGTGCAGGTCCCTCACGGCCTCCAATCCAGTGGAGGTCGTGAGTCCCCATCCGTCCACAGCGATCAGGAGATCGGTCTCATTTGAGGGGAAATATGCCGTCAGCTGTTCGTAATTCCGATATTCTTGCGTCTGCGCATTGAAGAGACCGGACAACGCATCATCGGTTTCGACGCGCATGATTGCCAACGCCATGATGATAGTGATCGCGGTGATCAGCAGCCCGACGCCGCGAGGGTAGCGAGCCGCGAGTCGGCCTGGACATACCAAGTAGTCCGCGGCGAGTTCGCCGAATTGCTGTCGGACAGACTTTACGGGTGGACGCGATGGAGGGGTCATCGGCGTCTCTTTATCTTGCTACCCGTCAATCCCGTCACGAATTCCAACCATAATCGCGCAATGGTCTCAGCGCCTTGCGGACTTCATCTATCGTGCTGTCGGCCTTGCGGTCGGCCTCCTTCAGAAAGCGGAAATATTCTTTCTTGATCCGCTCATTTTTGCAGTTGTAGCTCCGCATGGATTTTCTCCTCGTCCAAGTGATACATAACGCCGGTATCAAAGCGCTCCCTTATCGTTGTCAGTCTTGGCGTATAGGATTACTCGCGTTGAATGGACATAGGTAACGGACATAGGTTGTGAAGAGGGTGTTGCGGCTGATACTTGCGGTGACCATTTTAGGGTCTGCTACCGTGCCAGCAGGTTCTCATGAGCCTCAGCTGAAAAGCCGCTACTTCCTCGTGGTCTGGAGTTATGGAGGCATGGGGCACATGCCCCGAGCATCTCACACATTCACTACGCTCTACGACGGGGCAGATCTTGCAGTAGGGCGCGTGGCTCCAGCGACAATCAGTTGGCTATCCGAGACAACTGTTTTTCACCTGTTCGGGGCTCATAGAGGCCACAACATTTCTCTGTCTCAGACGCTCGCGATGGCTTGCCAAACTGGCAAACGCGTAGTGTCCTTTGGACCCTTTGAAATCACGCGCGGCCTTTATAGGCTTGGCTTGGCACGCATAAAATTGTTGCGGTCGGGAAGGATTGCTTACAACGGATCGGGTCTGCATTCTCGCGGTATGAACTGCATTCAGGCGGCGGGAGACCTAACCAACTCATCGTTCCATCCAGGTCCCGTCTGGGGCGTAGCTGGGAGCCGCTCGGTCGTTCGCCATCTCAGTCCGTTCTTCCAGCAGGGAGGCCGGATCAACGAAAAGGTGGCGGATATGGTGCTGCAGCACAGATGCCCTTAGCGCGACTACGCGCCCTACGGATCATGCGTTTTGACACTCTGCAAATATGAGAGATCCGCAGACGGCTCTGTATATGGCAGTCGTAGTCTGCTTCTGAGATCCCCTAATCGAGGGTCCTGGACACAAGCTTCGACTTTTTCTGCCAATCCGCGACGGTTGCCATGAGCCCGGGCAAAAATAATAAGGCTCCTAGCATCGAGGAGAGCAACACGATAACTACGATGGTGCCGTAGAGGGAAACCATCGGCAGCTCGCTCAGCAGACTTGTGCCGATGCCGGCGGCAAGCACAATAGTGCTGATTATGACCACAGGGCCAACCCTCGTAATGGTTCGACGAAGAGCCGTCTGCACATCAACCTCATCCGATTTCTCCAGTTGATAACGGTTGAGTACGTGAATCGTGCTGTCAACGGCAATGCCGAATCCTACTGTGAAGGCGACCAAATTCGTGAACTGAAGCCCCCATCCAGACAGGTAAAGGTAAGATCCGCCGATCGCGAGAGGAAAGAGGTTTGGCAAGATGCTAACTAAGCCCGCTCGGATCGACCGCATGGCTAGTGCAATGAGGACGAGGATCATCCCAATCGTTATCATCAGGCTTCGATTAAGCAGCTGGATCATCTCATGGCTGGCCCTTGTCGATATCGGCACAATACCGGTCACGGCGATATTTAAGTTCGTCGAATCTTTCTCCTCTACCGTTCTCATGCGCCGCTCTAGCCGCTTGAGCATCGGCTCAACCTCGTCCGACGTCAGTTCGCCGAACCGGGCCGTAACGAGAACGGAATTTTCGTCGAGTGATGCGAGACCCCTGACCAGCGAAGACTCCTCAGACCCCTTCAGGAAATCCATGAGGCGGTCCTCGCCTTCGTCCCCACCACCTAGCCATTCCTCAATTGAGTGAGCCGACGTGATGGCGCCGAGAGCAGGCTCCTGCGCCAGGAGCCCGTGAACTTCGCGGATAACCTGCAACGTATGGAATGACATCAAATGGTAGTCCTCGGGCCAATCGAGAAGCACCAGAAGCGAATTACCGCCAGCGAGCTTGTTGTTGACAGCGTTGAGTGTATGTAGAGCGGGGTGATCCCGCGGCAGGTTGCTCGCATAACTATAGCGCGGCTCGTTTTGGAGATAGAGCCACCCAGCTGCCATGACGAGTAGGACCCCCGTCAACGAAATAGCACGCGGTGCAATCTTGACAGCGTCCGCTGCTACGTTGCACACGGCGTCGATGCCTTGCAGAACGATGTCCTCGTTACCTTTGTGCTGATGGTCGCTGGCGAAGCTGCGCAAGAATAGTAGCGCTAACGGGGGCACGAGAATGAGCGTCGCGATTAGCGCGACCGCCGTACCGGACGCTGCCGTAATGCCGAAATTGGCTACGAATGGGTGTGGCATCCAGATCAGAGAAGCCAAAGCCAAGGTCGTGGTGATCGAGGTCAGTACGCAGGCCGGTCCCACTCGTCGCACGGCCCTTTCGATTGCGCTCTCAAGATCGGCGCCGGCCCGGATGCTGTTTCGTATGGAAAATAGGAGGTGCAGGCAATCAGAGAACACGATGACCAATACTATGGTTGGAGCGACACCGGTGAGAAGGTTGATCTCCTGGCCCGCAAACCACATCCCACCAAAAAGCCAGATCACGGCGACGACGGCTGGAATTCCCGCAACAGCCACGAACGAAAGCCTGCGGAAGAAGAGCCAACAGATCACGAGAGCGACAGCGAGCGCCAAGAACCGAAAGATTTCCTGATCGCGGGCAAGTGACGAGATGATTTCGATCCGCATCACCGCGAGTCCAGTCAGCGATAGGTTGAGGTCTGTATCAGCTAGCACCTCCTCAGCCTTGGCTCTGACGTCCCCTACGAGGCGCCGATCTGCCGTCTCGCTGCGGTTCTTCTCGACCAGGGCGATCGATAAGATTGCCAAACTGCCGTCGTCAGAAAGAAGCTTATCCGTGATAAGAGGATTGCTCGTAGCCTGTCGGCGGAAATCCTCCCAGTTCTCAATCGTGTATAAATCCTCCGGAAACAAAAGTTTGGGTTCTGCGTCTTGCTCGGGTGCTTGGACGGCTGAGAACATCGACAAGACGCTTCGAACGCCATCGAGGGCGTTGATTTCTTTATGAAGCCTCTTAAGGGCCCTGGCGTCCTCTAGGTCCAACGGTTCATCGGAAGAGACGACGACATGAATGTCTCGCTGGACGTCGGGAAAGCGCTCATCGATGACGTCGAGCAGGTCAAATGCCGGATCGCCGGAGCGAAAAATCTCTCGAATGTCGCTAGAGAATTCGAGCTGTCGCGCCCCAAAAGCCAAGACCGGCGTAATGATCACCGCAATAGCCAAGCAGACCCACGGATGGCGCAGGGAAACGAGGCCAAGCTTCTCCAGTCCGAAACCCGCTGTCATTCAGCTATCCGCAAGATTCACCTTCCGCGAACTCATTCGTCGTTTGACCGACCCCCTCTAAAGACAACGGACTAAAACACCCCGGATCGCTCTCCGGAGTAAGTCACTTTTGGGCTACGGTCATAGCGGCGGTGGGGGCTTAGAATCGCCACGACCCTTGCATATCGCCTCGTCTCAAACCCGAATTTGACGTGTATCAAAAAGAATAGGCCATTCGCGCGAACTTCCGCAAACCAAGCCTGCCAACAACTTAGCCGGCAAAACACTGGAGTCGGACGCAGTACCGAGCACGGCGCAGTCATAGAGACGGCAACAGGCTGATTGCGCGACCAAACCCATGTCCGCTTATGGCACTTAGCGGACATCGATTTCGACGCTCAGGATGTCTGCTTACGGGTGCAATGCGGTCGTCACGAAGTCGCGGTCTAATGTCCGCTAATGACCCAAAGCAGACTTTGTGCATGCCAACAAGTCGGCATGATTAGCACTGAGATACAAAGCTCTTTATCTTGCGTGGTCCGCAGGGCAATCTTCTTTCTGTGAAGCAACATTACACCTTTGCTATCGTCGGCGCTGGGCCCGCCGGAACGACATGTGCCCACGCACTACTTCGGAGTGGCGATGCGAATATCGCACTGATCGATAAGGCGTGCTTCCCGCGCGACAAGATTTGCGGCGATGGGATCGGCCCCGGGGCGGTCGCCATCTTGAATGCCTTGGGCCTTCGCGGCGTTCTCGACGGTCATCGTCGTGTCGAAAGGATAGTGGTTACGAGCCCCCTTGGCCGGCGCATGGCCTTAGAGGTAGGCACCTTAAACCGGCCGATGCCACTCGGCTACGTCATTCCGCGAATCATATTCGACAACGCGCTGTTCGAAGCCGCGGTCGATCGCGGCGCCACGGACCTAACAGGGTGGAGCCTCGAAACCGCTAGCTGCAGCGGCCGCCGCTGGGAGCTGACACTAGCGGCGACGGGAGCCAAGAATGCTACAAGCCCGAAAGAAGTGCGGACCGTTACAGCGGACATTCTGATTGGGGCTGACGGTGCAACCTCTCGTGTGCGGCGCTTGCTCAATCAGCCACTCAATGGCGACAAACACAACTCGATTGCCGTGCGGGTCCTCGCGAAATCGGATCGGTCGTTCCCAGCGCATCAAGAAATTAATGTCATAGAAGGCCTGCCACGGCCGGGCTATGGCTGGATTTTCTTCTCCGGTTCGGAGCATATAAACATCGGCTGCGGATGCGACATTAGGGCCTACCGCTCCGAAAAAAGAAGCTTGACGCAGTTACTGGCGCTTTACAAAGCATACCTGGAGACCGTCTGGCCCAGCGCGCTCCGTTACGACGAAGTGACCTGCCATACCGCACCGTTGCCCCTCGCATCGCATATGCCCAGACTGGCCTTTCCAGACCGGAATGCGGCCCTGATTGGCGACGCGGCGTTGATGATCAACCCGCTGACTGGCGAAGGCATATTCTATGGCATGGAGGCGGGGTTTCAGCTCGGTAGCCGGCTGGCCGAATCGCAGAAGAGAAACGCAAAGCTGAAGACTGCGGACGCGCTTAGTGATTTCGAAACTAGTTTCCGGCGCAAGTTCACACCCCATTTTCGCGGAAACTATTTCCTGCGCCACGTCATCGACAGGCCGCGCTTTATGGAACTCATGGTAGAAGCTTGCGCCGCTGACGATGAGCTGTGCTGCGACTATATGGATTACATGCTGGGCAATGAAACGGGCTTGGCCGACAAGCCGCTGTTCCAAATCGTGCTAAAGACGATCCTTCAATGCAACTAGCGCCTGGATGTTCCGTTGTGCGAGAACGCCAAAGATGGTGATCAGCCCCACCTGAGTGGTCCAGTTTGATTGTTAGTGCAGGACCGGCGTTTGGTCCATATGGACAATGGTCTCCGGAGCCGGTGGACGGTAACCCAGAGCACTGTGTGGTCGTTTCGTATTCTAATGTCTCCTCCATTGCTCGATCAGGATTTGTGCCTCGCGCAGTCTGTAGAAGATTTCGCCGTTCAGTAACTCATCCCG
>Ga0209013_10003253_pt1 | contig 14481 bp, 12 predicted proteins | sample Cruoilmetagenom2_FD_187291 | JGI IMG/M metagenome (GOLD analysis project Ga0209013, IMG submission 187291) | Oil polluted marine microbial communities from Coal Oil Point, Santa Barbara, California, USA - Sample 2 (SPAdes) (version 2) | ecosystem: Environmental > Aquatic > Marine > Oil seeps ... | reverse complement strand
AATCGCGGCCATTGGAAAAGGTTGGCAACTGCTGCGCTCGCTGAGCCCTGCCGATCGGGCTGGCGTGGTGCGGTTAATCCTCAGCATTCACGGGTCCGCGTCGACGGCCATCATGCGGTGTCTTCTCCCGAAGAAACGGCGCGAATGCCGGCTGCCATAGCGCCCGGTAGCCGGCAAGGAGATTGAAGACGCCGAGCCCAAAGAGCCAATCACCCTTATCTCTTTGCACAGCAGCACCAGGACCACATACTTGGGAAGCACCTCAGGCAGAGACGCCTCGTCCATGGTCGACGATGGCGTGGGTTTGCTACCATACTCCTTGAGGAACAAGACAAGCGCCTCGCACCGCAAGATCGTGAGACACAAGAACGGCACACCGATCAGGGCGATCAACGTCGGCAGGACCGAGACCGGACTGAGCCCCGCGCCAAAAATGCACACAACCGACAGCATGGCCCCGGAGCGAAACAGCGGCGCCAAGTGCAACGACTTTGCGGACATCTGAAGGAATTCGCTGCGTTCTCCAGTCAGCCCATCGTGTTCTGCCGGCTGGAGCCGGGTATCAGGCGGTTTAGACGCGCGCCCGGCAATCTGCTGCGAGATCGCTTGCCGCCGCCGGTTCATGCCTGTCGCATGGTTGAATAGCCACTTGTTTCGCGAACCCAACCTGAGTGACATGAACCAACATGGTTAGAGAAGAGGGGCCCGAAGTACGCATGGATTCGCGCAACTCAGATCCAGGACATACCGTGAAATGATGGACAGGATTGAGCCCAAAACACAACCAGCTTCGAGGTTTGAACGGCCAAAAAGTCATCCTCCACTTGAGCGGCACAATTCCACCACGCCGGTATCGATATTGGGGTTAAGGTGCCGTTGCGCTTTATTAAGGGCTACCGGCGGCTTAGGAGTTAGTTCAGCGGTCAGCTGAACGCGCCGTTTTCGCCCGTGCCGGCCGATCGAACGCGAGGACCTGGAAACATTGAAATTGCCAAGCTGCCATTCGAGACTTGTCGCTGGACTCGTCGCCATTCTATTAGGGCTCGTTTCTGCGGACATTGCGGTGAGAGCACAGTCCACCGGTTCGCAGGCGGGCGCTCAAAACAATGAAGGCTTGGCTGTACGCCGCGTCGTCTTACGGTTCCTGACGACGGGTGATTTCCCACCGTTCAATTTTTATGACGAGGATGGCGTCCTGACCGGCTTCAACGTCGACCTGGCGCGCGCCATCTGCCTGCAGCTGCAAGTTACCTGTGAGGTCTCGGAGCGGCCCTGGGCTCAGCTCTTGCCATCGTTGCAAAAATCAGACGTCGATGCGGTCATCGCCGGGCACGCCGTCACCGCGCAGGCCTTGCAAAAGGTTGCCTTTTCCGACCGGTATTTCCATACGCCCGGGCGGTTTGCGCGGCGCCGGAAGAACACAGGCCTCACGGCCACGCCGGAAGGCTTGGAAGGCAAACGCATCGCGGTTGCTTCGGGCACGGCCCATGAAGCTTATGTACGCCAGTTCTTCCGCGGCAGCCGGATCCTCGTGTTCGACAATCCCGACATTGCCCGCGAGGCCCTCAAAGCGGGCGAAGTCGACGTAGTGTTCGGCGACGCAGTCAGCCTCTCGTTCTGGATCAACGGCACAGCGTCGGAACAATGCTGCAGGTTCAGCGGCGGTGCCTTTCTCGAACCCAAGTTCTTCGGCGACGGCATGGCCATCGCCCTCCCCAAGGACGATCCGCAGTTGAAGGCCGACGTCAACAACGCTCTAGCGGAGGTACGCACCAGTGGCCGCTTCATCGAACTCGTGACACGTTACTTCCCGTTTCGTCTGTACTAGGAGGTTAGTCAGAGGGGCTCTCACTGAATTGCTAAGAGCTGCGGCAAGTGCCTGTAAAGACTGGATTTGGAAGCGTTGCACGCCCCCGATTCTTGGTCTCGACATTGAAAATGTGATACCAAAGCGGATTAGAACTCTGTGGTATAAGTGGTTGTGGATGAACAGTGTGCTCATAGTGGTGTCACACTCCTGCAAACTGAATCTTCAACACCTACCCATTGGAAACTGAATTTAGAGGTTGCTGATCAGGCCATTTCGACCTGTAGGGGGAGCCAGAGCCATGCCAAAGTACCGATCGCTTTTCATCTCCGACGTGCATCTTGGCACGCGCGCCTGCCAGGCGGAGCTATTGCTCGGTTTCCTCAAGGAGAATGAGGCCGACACGATCTACCTCGTCGGCGATATCGTCGACTTCTGGCGCATCCGCCGGGGAGCGGTCTGGCCGCAGTCCCATAACGATGTACTGCAAAAGCTGCTGCGCAAAGTGCGCAAGGGAACCCGGGTGATTTTTATTCCCGGCAACCATGACGATGGCTTGCGTCAATACTGCGGGCAGAAGTTCGGTGGCATCGACATACTGATGCAGACCATCCACGAAACGCCCGACGGCAATCGATATGTCGTCATGCACGGCGATGAGTTCGACGTCGTGGTTCGTTATGCCAAATGGCTCGCCTTCCTTGGTGATCGGGGATATCAGCTGGCGCTTTGGACTAACGCACCCGTCAACTTCATCCGCCGCCGGCTTGGGCTCGGCTATTGGTCGCTTTCAGGTTACCTCAAGCTGCGGGTCAAATCGGCGGTCAACTTCATCGGCGAATTCGAGCGCAAGCTGTCGAAGGAAGCCAAACGCAGGAACGCCAACGGCGTTATCTGCGGGCACATCCACCACGCCGCCTCACGCCAGTTTTCTGACATCCATTACCTAAACTGCGGGGATTGGGTGGAAAGTTGCACCGCGATCGGCGAAACTTGTGATGGAGAGTTCAAACTGATCCGCTGGCTTGATGTCGTCCGCGCACGGGAACCGGCCGCGGACACTGTCGGTAAAACGAAGCTTGAGGCTGCCTGAATGAAGATACTTGTCGCCACCGATGCTTGGCGACCGCAGGTCAATGGTGTCGTGCGGACCTATGAACGGCTGCGCGAAGAAGCAGCACCGCTGGACGCAGAGATCATCTTCTTGACGCCGGGGGAATTCACCACGGTTCCCTGCCCGACTTACCCTGAAATTCGCCTTTCCCTGCCGGGCTATGGCTACATCGGTCGGCGCATGCGCGAAATCGAACCCGATGCCGTGCACATTGCGACCGAAGGACCGCTTGGCTGGATGACCCGTTCGCATTGCCTGCGCAAAGGCATCCCGTTCACGACGAGTTTTCACACGCGCTTTCCCGATTACATATCGAGCCGCTTCAATCTGCCCGAAAGCTGGGTCTGGTCCGTTCTGCGTCCCTTCCACAACGCGGGAGCCGGTACCATGGTGGCAACGCCCAGCTTGGCGCGCGAATTGGAGGAGCGTGGTTTCCACCGGATAATGTCTTGGACCCGTGGTGTTGACACCGAACTTTTCAGCCCGCGTCCCGTCAGACGATTTGGCGACGATGAGCCGGTCTTCCTCTACGTCGGCCGTGTGGCGATCGAGAAAAACATCGATGCGTTTTTAAACGCCGACCTGCCGGGCAAGAAGGTGGTCGTCGGTGACGGCCCACAATTGCAGGAGCTCAAGGTTCGTTTCCCGGAGGCTACATTCACCGGCAAGAGAGTCGGCGAAGACCTTGCCGAGTGCTATGCGTCCGCCGATGTCTCCGTCATGCCTAGCCGCACCGAAACCTTCGGTATCGTCATATTGGAAGCCATGGCATCGGGCCTGCCGGTTGCAGCCTATCCGGTCACCGGCCCCATCGATCTCATTACTCCAGGCAAGACCGGCGTCATGTCCGAAGACCTGGCACAAGCCGCCCGCGACGCCTTGCAACTGAGCCGCGATGGCGTGCGAGAGAAAGCACTTGAATACAGCTGGGAGGCCGCCGCGCGGTTGTTCGTCTCCAACATCGAGAGTGCACTGTTTGCCAAACAGGGCCGCAAGGTGCCCAAGCGGCGCCTGCGACTGGCCCGGCGTCGGCCGTCCCGGGCTTAGCAGCTCCCTTATAGCCGGCAAGTCATGCCGCATCCGAGCCATTGCCGCGCGCCGGAACAATCATGCGTAAATTCCCGCCGCCGAGTTCCACCGTGACTGGCGTTTCTCCGTCTTCATCGCCATCGATCTGAACAGCATGGCCGGGCTCCGAGACGCTCACAACGCGACATGAGAGTACATTCACACCCGGCAGCCGGTGGTGCAGTCCGAGCCCCAGTGCGATCATCTCCAGCAGTCGGCCGAACCGCGATGTTGCCTGGAACAGCACGGCGAAGAGCTCCGCCTTGCGCACCGAAGCCTCTCGGGTGATCAAGAAACTCCCGGCATAACGACTCGCCTTGGCAACCACCACCCAGCTGGCGGTGTGAACCTCACCATCGACATTAACCTCAAACGTGCGAGGTTTTCGAAACGTGGCCTTCAGGATCGGCCAAACGTAGGCCGCCCTGCCAATGCGCCGCTTTAACTCGAGGTCGAGTGCGGCAATGACCTCACCGTCGAAGCCAACACCCGTCATTAGAAAGAAGGGTTCGTTTCCCGCCATCGCCCCGGGGATCTCCGCCTCCGGACCATCGAGCAACATTTCGGCAACTGCGATCGGCGTCGATGGCAACGGAAGCTCGCGCGCGAGCACGTTACCTGTACCGGCCGGAATAACACCGATCGGCACACTGGCATCGGCGCCAACCGCCTTCGCCAACGCCCGTACAGTCCCATCACCGCCGACCGCTACGACGGCGTCATATCCGTCGAAGTGGACAATCCGCGCCAGCGCGTCCCGCGATAGGTTGCCGCCAAGGTTCCAAAGCCGCAGCATCACGACCTCGGCGCCGCGCCGCTTCAACTCGTGCACGACGCGCCGAACCAGCCGATGGCGCCGCACACCTGCGACCGGATTGTGTAAAAGCAAGAATCTTTGGCGCATGGGAGTTTTATGCTCGTGCTAGATGCATTTAATGCATGCGTGACCAACGCGAACCGGTAATTTCACTTGTATACCGAGGAGTTACAAGAAACGTGACACAGATGATCAGTGCCGCGGGCACGTTCAGCGAACAGCTTAGCGCTTGGCTGGTTGTAGCGCTGCCCAATCTCATCGCAGCCATCATCATTCTGATTGTAGGCTGGTGGCTGGCGGGGCGTGTTGAGCAGGGAGTTTTGAACCTGCTCGGCAACCGGTTGGAAGTTGACACAACCCTACGCACGGTGCTCTCAAAAGTCGGCCGCTACATCGTGCTCATCCTCGTTCTGGTTGCCGCTCTCAGCCAGCTTGGCATCCAAACCACCACCCTCATCGCGGCGGTGGGCGCCATCGGCCTGGCCATCGGTCTTGCGCTCCAGAGCACATTATCCAACATCGCCGCCGGCATCATGCTGTTGTGGTTGCGACCCTTCAGCATGGGCGAGTTTATAGAGTCGGGCGACAATTCCGGCACGGTGGACGACGTTGGTCTATTCGCCACCACACTGATGCGCGTGGATGGCGTCTATGTTTTCGTCCCGAATTCGCAACTCTGGAATAACAAGATCACCAACTATTCAAAGAAAGCCAAGCGGATGTTGCGCGAGGTTTTCACCATCTCCTACGATGACGATATTCAGAAAGCGCGACAGATTCTGCTCGATCTCGTCAAGTCGGATGAACGCATCGATGCGACCCCAGAGCCGATCGTCAAGGTCAAGGAACTCGGCGACAGTGCGGTTGCGCTGGAACTAAGAGCCTGGACCAACACCTCCGATTTCTGGCCGGCACGATGGGACCTCGTCGAGCGCGGTAAAATGGTGCTGGAGGCTGGCGGTCTGTCGATCCCGTATCCGCAGCAGGATGTCCATATCCGCACCTACGAGCAACCAGGTGAAGGTATCGGCAACCTGATCCCCGTTGGATCGCCGTCCGGTAGTGCGTGAGATCGCGGCGGTTCAGTTAGGCCCAAGCGAGTGAGCGAAGCCAGGGAGAGCCGCCATTAACGAACGGCCCAGCACCAACGACGTGATCTTGAACATCATCGCCTTTCAGTTGGCGTGGCTGGCCCTTGTCATAGGGGCCGCCAATGGATTGCCTTACATCGGTCTGCCCGTGGTGGTCGCAACGATCATGCTGCACCTGGTGCGGTCTCCGCAGACATTGCCGGAGGTGAAACTCCTTCTGGCTGCCACGGCTGTCGGGTTCGTGGCTGAAAGCGCGATCCTCGCGGCCGGATTGGTGCGCTATGTCGAGCTCACCTCGATCTCGTGGTTGCCACCGGCATGGCTCGTGATGCTTTGGCCAGCGTTCGCGACGCTACTCAACGTGACCTTCCGACCATTCCGTGAATGGGTCGTCGCGTCGGTGGTCTTTGGTTTCGCCTTTGCGCCGCTGGCTTACTACGCCGGGGCCAAGCTAGGTGCCATGACGATGCCCGATCCGGTTCTTCGCAGCCTGTCCCTCATCGGGGTCGCATGGGCTGTAGCCTTGCCGTTGTTGCTGACTTTGGCCCTCCGGTGGGATGGTTGGAAGGACGCATAATTACACTCGAAAACTAGACGTTGCCAATAGTTTCTGCTCCGCTCGCAATCCCAGATACGTGCTGTAACACATCAATAAGAGTACCAGCGTGAACGGGAACCCGGTTGCGATGGCTGCGGCCTGTAGTGAAGCCAAACCGCCGCCGAGCATCAATGTGATGGCGACAAGCCCCTCGAAGACCGCCCAGAAGATCCGTTGCCCAACCGGCGGTTCCATCTTTCCGCCGGCGGTAATCGTATCGATCACAAGCGACCCCGAGTCCGACGATGTCACGAAGAAGACAACGACCAGAACGATCCCGACAAACGACAGCACGTTTGCCATCGGTAATTGTTCGAGCATCTTGAACAACGCCAGCTCCGGCTGCCAGTTCGTCACCGTCTCAGCCACACCCGTATAGCCGCCCTCGATGAGCTGCACGAGCGCCGTGCCGCCGAACGTCGTCATCCACAACACCGATACCAGGGTCGGCACGATCAAAACGCAAACCATGAACTCCCGCACCGTTCGCCCGCGCGAAACGCGCGCAATGAACATGCCGACAAAGGGCGACCAGGAAATCCACCAGGCCCAGTAGAATGTTGTCCATCCATGCAGGAACGCTTCATCGCGTCCAAGCGGGCTCGACAGCGGCACGATGTTCCAGATGTAGCTTGCCAGGTTTGAGAAGAAACCGGTGGCGATGGCAACCGTCGGTCCGGCGATTAAGACGAACAACAGCAGCGCGAACGCCAGCACCATATTGATCTCAGACAGCCGCCTCACGCCAGAGTCGAGTCCGGCCACCACCGACAATGCCGCCATCCCCGTGATCACCGCGATGAGGATCACCTTATTGATGTCGGTTGCCGGAATGCCGAACAGATAGTTCATCCCCGCCAGCGCCTGTTCGGCCCCAAATCCCAGCGACGTGGCCAGCCCAAAGAGCGTCGCGAATACCGCCAGGATGTCGATGATGTGGCCAAGCCAGCCCCACACCGCATCACCGAAAATTGGATAGAACACCGAGCGGATAGTCAGAGGTAGACCGCGGTTGTACGAAAAGAAGGCCAACGACAGTCCAACCACGGCGTAGATGGCCCACGGGTGCAGGCCCCAGTGAAAGATGGTCGCCGCCATCGCCACATCGCGGGCCTGTTCGACATTCGCCGGCGAAACGAATAGCGGCGGCTTCTGGAAATGCGCCACCGGCTCCAGCACGCCAAAGAACATCAGCCCGATTCCCATGCCGGCCGCGAACAGCATGGCAAGCCAACCCGTGAACGAAAACTCCGGTTTGGCATCCTGTCCGCCGAGCCGGATGTTACCGAACGGTGAGACGATGAGATAGAGCGCGAACAACACGAACACGTTGCCGGCTAGGATGAACAACCAATCCAGGCTGGACGTCAGGCCTTTGCGTAAGCCTTCGAAGAAGACTTTGGTTTCGCCAGGCAGCGTCAGCGAGACGGCAACAAAGGCGACAATGATGATGCCGGAGATGAAGAAGACCGGGTTGTGAATATCGAAGCCCCAGAACTCCACATTGTCCTGGCCGACCACATAATCGGTTTCATAGCCGTTCGGCAGAGTTTCGTCGCCGGACTGTGTTTCATCGCTCATGCCGCTGCTGGCCTCCAAGGACTTCTCGCTTGTATCCGCGCACCGTCGGCTATCCACGCCTACAGCGCAAGGGCGGACGCTGCCGGAAACAGTTGATGCGGATTTCGAGGGCGGTTGAGGGGAGGCGGGGCTTTCACGTGCGCGTACGCACCACCGGCAAGCAGGGCTCTCCGGTTCGCAATGGTGCCGCGCGACGGCGGTTTATGTGACGTAAATCAGTGCCGGTTGGACGATCGCAGCGATATCCCGTCCGGTTTTCCCGATCAGCTGCGCCATCCCGCTGGCGACAGCGACCCCGACTGAAACACCGATGCCGGCGCCGATCGCGACGGCGTAGAGTGCCCGTCTCGAGGAGCGGACCGAAGCGCCTGCTTCAGTATCAAACCGCTGAGGTTCACTCGCGTCGGTCTCCGCATCGTCGCCGGGCGCCGAGGCGACTTGAGTAAACAGACAATGCGTGCCGTTTCCGGCAAGCGTTGCGAGTTGCGTTATGGGAGATAAAGATCGTGCCGGGCCGATCCTGCAAGCACCGGAGGTCCGCAAGCGCATGACCAACTGATTGGTCGGCGGCCAGGTTATGGCCCGACATGCGTTTCACTCCAGCGAAGGCGGGCATCGTACGCGCACCAGCTTGTCTCCGCACACGTCGCAATGGCGAGAAAAAGCGACAAAGTAATGACATCGTCACGTATGAATTAAACTTTTCGCAATAATACCATGTAGAACGAAAGAAAATCAGCGCTCAAAGCTTGCGCCCCGGGCTGAACGCATCTCGTTTTCAGTGCGGGGCAGGCGCAAAATCAGCTGTTCCGCGAGTGGCCGAGCCGGCGGCATTAGAAGGGGGCTTCGCGTTAGCCGCCCGAGACCGGCGGTGATGCGGACAAAACAGAAGGCCGGGCAGTCTCCCGGCCTTCTGAATGGCTAACGCCTCAGTCCTCACCCGAAGATGTCGGCGGTAATGCCGTCGTACCAGCCAAACGATTCTTCGTAGGTCTCCATTCGCACCTCGGCGCTCTCGCCGGTCTGCGAGATGAATTTCTCGGTCGGCGCGATCTTGCCCTCGCCGGGCTTGTAGCGGGCGCCGACCTTGACACCATCACCGGGCGCGATGGTGCTCCAGCAGGTGTTGGCGAAACGGGCCGGGAACACCTTGGAGCCGGTCAGTGCCCCGCGCACGGCGTTGGCGCAAACTTTTGCCTGGCTGTTGGCTGAGAAGCCCGATTTCGGCATCGCCGCCGCGATCGAGGCATCACCGAGCACATAGACATTATCGTCCATCGCTGACTGCATGGTTTCGGGCTTGATCGGACACCAGCCGGTGTCGTTGGTGAGCCCGGCCGCAGCGGCAATGGCGCCGGCCTTCTGTGCAGGCACCACGCTCGCTGCATCCGCTTTGAAGGTGTCGAGATCTGCCTCGATTTCCATGCTTTCAACGTTGACGTTTTTAACGCCACCGGAAATCGACGTTGGAATCCATTCCACCATGCCCGGATAGTGGTTTTCCCAGCCCTCCATGAAAAGCGCCTGCTTGGAGAACTTCTCCTTCGGGTCGAGCACGATGATCTTCGCCGTGGGATTTTTCTGCTTCAGGATGTGCGCGATCATCGAAATGCGCTCGTAAGGTCCAGGCGGGCAGCGGAATGGGTTGGGCGGGGGCACCATTACGAATGTGCCACCCTCGCGCATGGCCTCGACCTGCGCCTTAAGTAACTGCACCTGCGTGCCGCTCTTCCAGGCGTGAGGCATCTTTCCGGAAGCCGCCGCGGAGTATCCAGGTACCGAGTCGTATTTGAAATCGATACCAGGAGCGACGATCAGTTTATCGTAAGGCACCCGTGCGCCGGACCCGAGAATGACTTCACGTTTGTCCCGGTCGACGCCGCTGGCCCATTCATGGATGACATTGACGCCGTAGTTGGAAGCCAGCTTGTCATAGCCGTGGCCGATCGAGGCGTAGTCGCGCAGGCCACCGAGATAGAGGTTGGAGAAAAAGCAGGTGTAGTACTGCTTTGAGGGCTCGATTAGCGTCACGTCGATCGCACCCTTCGATCCTTTGGCGATATAGCGGGCCGCGGTCGCACCACCGGAGCCACCGCCGATCACGACGACACGCGGTGCGGCTGCGCGCGCGATGTTGGGCAAGCCGAGCGTGACGGTCGCCGTGCTGGCGCCCAGTAGGACGTTGAATTGCCGCCTTGAGACTGTCATTGCTGAATTCTCCCCATATGCGTTTGCTTGTCGTTATGGACTTGCCGTTACTTCGCTCGGGCTCGTTTGATGCTTGCGAAGTAGGAGGCGAGCGCTTCCATGTCTTCGTCCGACAGACCGCTCGTGATCGTCTGCATGACTTTGTTCCGGCGTTCTCTGGTTTTATAGGCGCGAAGGACGGCGATGAAGCTCTTGGTGTCCCAACCGGTGATGTCTGGGATCTTGGTCACCGTTCCGTCGGTCCGGTGGCAGGTGACGCACTCGCTCGATAGATACTCGCCGTATTCAACGTCAGCGGCGCGGGCAGGATGGCCGGAAGCGGCCGTAAGAATGGCCACCCCGAATATTGAAACTGCACAGCGGTCCGAGACATTCATAAAGAAACTATCAGTCCCAAGTGCGCAGCTTTTTCAAGGCGTAATTCGTATGATGTCGGATTTCTATTGGCCGACCGAGTATCGCCTGCGTACTTGTTCCGGTTTTTGCTGCGCGCGCGAAAAGATAAACACCTATCTTACCTCTGCGAGACAGCCGGCAACAACAACTCCGCCGTCTCCGGTTCCAGACACAACCGATCGGAGCATGCTTGCAAACTGAGTGTCAGCCGCTGCGCCGCATTGGGGCTCGTGCTGCGTTGTGAAACTGGAAATCGCAACAGCACTTTACCCTCGTAAAGCTGCAAAGGCGCGTCGTGAAAACCCAACTTGCGCTCCTTCGCCGCCGGATAGGCGAGGCCGTCGGGGTCCTGTTCGCCAATTTTGAGAACCGTTGGGATCAAGAAGTCTTCGGTCGGTTTGTTCGAGTTGACGTGCCAGCCCGGAGCCAACTCTAAAACGACCTCGGCGGTCTTGCCATCGGCGTTACGTCTTGAGGTCACCCGAACGGCCCCCTTGCCCATGAACTGCTGCGGACCAACGGCTCCGCGCTGATGCCGGTCAATCGCCACCAGGCTTGCGGCCATCGCCATCGGTGAGCGCTGGGCAAGACCCGACAAGGTATCGGCAAGGCCATCGGCGGCATGACGCCAGCGCGGGTCCTGGTCACGGCGCACCAGCTCTGAGAAGAGCTCCAGCGCGGCAGCGTTGCCGGCCGGCAGATCGGCATCGTCATATTGTTTGGTGCGTACGAAACCCGTCGCCGCGGCCGTCAGGTAATAATCGCCGCCTTCCGCATCGGCGAAGGTATCGATGAGGATTCCGGCGGAACGCTTGGCAAGGTCGCGCCATTTTTCATTGTTGGTGACATCGAAAAGTTCAATCGCGGCCAAGCCCACCAAGGCATGGTCCAACTGGCTCGCCGCCAGGCCCGTACGCTGTTCGAAGTACGCACGCTGCATATCGGCGCCGCCTGCACCGAGTTTATCCACCAGCAGGTTCATGGCCCGCTCAGCCGCCTCCAGATAACGCGGTTCGTCAAGCACGACAGATGCTTCCGCCAGCGTTCGAATCATTGCTGCGTTCCAATCGGCGATGACTTTGTCGTCACGGCGCAGTACCGGCCGTTTCGCGCGTGCTTCGCCAAGCTTGGTCAGAACTCTTTTTAACTTTTCTTCGAACGCGGCAACCGTGAGTCCCCCGGTCGCGGCGAGCTCGGCAACTGGCGCGCTCAAGCGAAGCGTGTTGAGCCCTTCGTGATTGCCCTCTTCGGTAATTCCAAACACTTGGATGGCAAAGTTTGCATCCGTGCCCGCCGCAGCTTCAATGTCCGCCTTGGACCACAGATAGAACAGACCTTCTTTTCCATTCGTTTCGGCATCGAACGCGGATGCGAAGCCTCCTTCGAAGGTCGTCATGTCGCGCAAAACAAAATCGAACGTCTTGCGTGCCGCATCGGCGTAGCTCTGGCGTCCGACCAGGAGGTAGCTGTGAATGAGGACCTGGCCCAGTTGTGCCTGATTGTAGAGCATCTTTTCGAAGTGCGGCACGGCCCACGCGTTGTCCGTTGCATAGCGGTGAAAGCCACCGGCGACATGGTCGTGAATACCGCCGCGGATAATGTTGTCGAGTGTGAGCTCTAGCGCCTCGAGAGCGACTTCATCTTTGTCCCGCGTGGCGCGATGATACTGAAACGCGAGGACCTGTTCGCGCGGAAATTTTGGGGCCGTTCCGATGCCGCCATTGAATGCGTCAAACCCGGAAAGGACCGCAAGGCTGGCACGCCTCAACACCCTTGGTGTAATGGCGACAGCTTTGCGCTTCCTTTTCGTGACCTGCTCTATAAGGCCGGCGACCCGCTCCGCGTCGGCCCGCAACGGCTGTTCCTCGTTTTTCCAGGTCGTGGCGACTTGATTGATCAGCTGTTTAAATTCGGCCGGCGGCGCGTAGGTGAGCGCAAAGAAGGGCTTCAGGTCTGGCGTCAGGAAGACCGAGTTCGGCCAGCCGCCACGTTGCGAGATAAGCTCTGTCGCGATCATATAGGTGGCGTCGACGTCGGGGCGGCGTTCACGGTCGACCTTGATCGAGATGAAGTGCTCGTTCAGCAGCTGAGCGACGTCGGGATTGCTGAAACTCTCCCGCTCCATAACGTGGCACCAGTAGCAGGTGGAATAGCCGACTGACAGGAAGACCGGCTTATTCTCCTTGCGCGCAAGCTCGAAGGCTTCTTTGCGCCAAGGGTACCATTCAACGGGATTGTCGGCGTGTTGACGCAGATATGGTGAGGCCTCCTCGGCCAGCCGGTGTCCCTTGGCGAACGGGCTTTGCGAACTTCCTTGACGAGGCGTCTCTTCCGCCAGAGCGGGTGTGGCGAATGCAAAGATAACCGCAATAGTTAAGGTGGAGAGCCGCATGCTTTGATCCGATCTAAGGGTTCCAGCGTCGGGGTACCGTAGACGGCTTCGTGCAGCAAGCCCGGCGAAATCGACCTGGGCTCAACGCAATTTGAAAAGGCGTGATCGAGAGCTGTGGACAGGCGTTCGGTCGATCGCCATGCGACCGTTTAGAATTCGACTTCAACGCTCCATTTCAGCGTTTCGTCAGGCGTGTTCTGATTGAGACCGAAGAGCATGCCGACGCCGAGCGTGACCTCGATTTCGTCGGCTTCGTTTCCCTCCGCTCCATCATCGGCATCCGTTTCGCCAACCTCCGCAAGGGCCGAGCGTTGGCGAGGCGAAAACGAATAATAGGCCACTGGCCCGGCGCGGTGCTGGTCTTGATCGCCGAAGGCAAGCCGTTCTTCTCCTGGCGTGCCGCTATCGCCGAGCCGGTCAAACGTGCCGTAGGCCTCAAGCGTGTAGGTCCAATTTTCCGAGACCTTGTAAGAAAGCTGCGCGGCGTAGCCAAGATCCCACTTCTGGTCTCGATCTGGCTCTGGGCCACCGCGTTCCCCGTTGCCGAAGTAATGGATAAAGGTCAGATTGCCGATCGCGCCCCAAGGTCCGTTTTTCGCTTCGACGATCGGCCCAAACACGATCGTATTCAGATCGTCGCTACCGATGGGATGTTCGAATTCCGCCAGCGCGCCGAAACCAACGCCCCCAGACTTTGGGACCTGCTTGAAGATTGTCACGACTTCCACGGCGATCTCGTCGAATTCGAGCTCCCCGAAAGCGTTCGCCAATCCCACGTTATCGGGTTCCTCGAACCGCTCGCGCTCGTATTCAACACCAAGACGCATGCGTAGGAAATGCGTTAGCGCTCCTTCCATCTCCAGGGCATGCCGCTGTTGGACGATCGAGTTGTCGTCGTACAGAACATCATCGTTGCCCGGCCCCTCCCGCACAATTTTGCGGTCCGGCTGCCCCCAAGAGTGGGCGTTCTGGCTCTGGAATTCCATTCTACCTGGCTCGGCGTCGAGATCCTTGACTTCGAATTGCCCGATGGCCGGTCCCGCGGCGACTTTATTTCCAGGAACAAAAAACGTCGCGCTCAAAACAGCCATCGCCGCGATCGCCGCTCTATTCAGCGCAAGCTCCATGGTCCCTCTCACCATACCGGTTTCGCGGACATCTCTAAGTCGCTCCGGCGGTTTAGTTTTCATTTTCGCCGAAGTATGCACGGAAGGGGAGTCGCGCAAATGCTGACATCCCTTTCCAGGAATTATTCTCAGGCAGGCGATGATTGGACGACACACTTCACCGAAACCAGGCCGCGGCGAAATCGGGCGGAAGAAAGGCCGCAAATAGGCCGAAGGAAGGCGCGCAAGGACCTGTAAAAATTCAGCTTAGCGGCGGTTCGCAAAGTCGTGACAAGTGTCTTT
>Ga0209013_10003252_pt1 | contig 14491 bp, 12 predicted proteins | sample Cruoilmetagenom2_FD_187291 | JGI IMG/M metagenome (GOLD analysis project Ga0209013, IMG submission 187291) | Oil polluted marine microbial communities from Coal Oil Point, Santa Barbara, California, USA - Sample 2 (SPAdes) (version 2) | ecosystem: Environmental > Aquatic > Marine > Oil seeps ... | reverse complement strand
GAACATTCATCGATGGCTTGACAAACATGCCGTCAAGAATCTTCATATCCTGAATAAAGCCATCATGTTTAGAAAAATAAGCAATGCGCTGCTGAATTTTATAGCTTGTTCTTAATTTATCAATTTGATCGGAACTGATTCCCAGTGACAGCAGACGATCTCTTGATGCTTTTATTAAAATCCTGTTCTTGCTTTTCAGGGCAGTGACATATTCTTCCTGAGCATTTACCAGCACCGGGCTATAGAGCTCAAATAACTTTTGCCCTTTTTTAACCACATCACCCGTTGCCTTTACATCCAGTTTCTCAATCCAGCCTTCAACCCGGGTATGCAGATGGTAGAGTTTTTCTTCATCAAAATTAATATAACCAACGGTATTGATTTCCCGATCTAACTGACCTTTTTTCACCGCACTGACACGAACACCCAGATTATTTTGTACAATGGGTGATATTTTAACCACACCATCTTCTCCCCCATCATCTTTATAAAATGGTACCAGGTCCATTCCCATAGGTGATTTGCCGGGTTTGTCACGGCGATAATTTGCATCCATTGGTGCCACCCAATAAAGAATTTCCTGTTCTCCTGTAGTACTGCCGGACTCACTCCCTGACTCCGACTCTGAAGCTGTCAACCCTGCTAATTGTAATTGTTCATGGAGAAAGGGCTGGCCATAATAACCAATGGCTAAGCCGATACTCAAGAGGATAAAACCGGATAAAAGTTTATTCACATCAAAATCCTTAATTTACTGCAATGTGTTGTTTTTATAAATTCGCCTTACTCTTTGTCCTTAAAAACAGAAGCAAAATATAAAATTTTTGCTTTGCTTTGCAGGTGATCAACAGCGATACGCCGTTCATCAAGGTTGGCATTAAGCTCATCAATATAGGCTCGCATAACGTCTGCAAAGTCCCCTCTATCTGACTGATAGGCCAGAAGAGATGCCTGCGCCTGTTGTTTTGCCTGCGGCAGAAGCAGCTTGTTGTAAAGCTGATGACGATTTTGCAGTTGTTCTTCATTCGCCACTTCCTGCTGTAAAGCTGAAACCAGTTGTCGTAACATTTCTACTCGTTGGTCTTTTAGTGACTGATAAGTATGTTCTTTCGCCAGAAGTTTTTTATCCTGTCGATTAGCAGTAAATAACGGCAGCTCAATGGTGACGCCTGCAGAGAGAAAATCAGCACGTTTCATACCATTGGGATTATTATCACGATAGCCATAACTGACACTTAAACCCCAACCCGGCTTATAGCTTTCTTTAACCAGTTCAATATCTTTACGGCTGATTTCCAGTTTTTTATCAATTTCCTGGATTTTCGGATGGGAGTAAAAGAGTTGACTGAGTGTTTCAAACTCATCACTAAGAACAGGGATTGGTAATACCGGGAGTTCATTGGTCAGAGCTTGAGTACTCTTTTGAGCACCAATCCAGCGTGAGAGTTTAGAACGTTGAGTATTTATTTTTTGCGTGATTTTGCTAATTCGCTCATCCAGACGACTTAATTCCAGTTGTGCGCGAATTAAATCCTGTTGATTATTTCGTCCCACCGAAAACATGGACTGAACTATATTGACTAATTGGGTAAAAAACTTCTTGTTTTGGCTAATGGTTTTCTCTGCCTGCTCCCAGTAATAAATCTCGAAGTAAGTTAAACGAACTTCTTTGATTATGCTCAATTTACGATCTGATATTTTGGATAGTATTAACTCAGATTGTTTCTGAGTTTTTTGCTTTTTTATACCCAGAGAATCACCTGAGGGGAATTGCTGGAGGATACCAACCTTAAACTGGGTCATATTTTCCTGATCAAAGTCAAAGGTATCTGCGGCCAGATTATTAATGCCCAGCTGTAATTTGGGATCCATTAGTTGCCCATCGGCAATGGATTGTTGTGATAATGACTGCATCTGCCATTGCTGACTGACAATGCCCGGTTCATCCATTAAAGCCGTTTTTTCTGCCTGCTCTAAAGTTAAAATACCCGCAGAATGTGCCCAGAAAGAGGCAGAAATCAGATAGCAGCCCAGGATTGAAGCAATTATCTGCTTCTTTGAACGACATTCCCAATGCGTAAAATACATAATAAATTCTCAAGTGACTTTAAAATCTATTCTACGGATTCAACATAACATCAATCTTTCACGAACATTAAATATATTTAATGTTTGTGTAAGGCTCTGGCAAGAAACACTCTGAGATAATAGAAGCACAAAATGAAAGGAAAACGGGAATGAAAAACACACAGAAACGAAATCTCACTGTTTATGCGCTATTATTACTTCTATTAGTCTTGTTTTTTTTATCGGGTATTTTAATGTGGTCACAGCATCATCAGTATCACAATACGAGTGAGATGTTTTTTGACTAAAAAACTGCTCATAGCTCAGCCCAACCTACATTTTAAAGTTAAAAAAGAATATGAGAATTCTCCTGATTGAAGATGATTTGAGTGTTGCGGACTTTATTGTTAAAGGTCTGACGGAAAATAATCATGTTGTTGATCACCAATCTGATGGTAAACAGGGGCTTTTTTTTGCCACCACTGAAAACTATGATGTCATGGTCATAGACAGGATGCTGCCCAATGTTGACGGCTTAACCATTATTCGAACAATCAGAGCATCAAACATCAAGACTCCGGTTATTATTCTTAGTGCCATGGCAGATGTTGAACAGCGGGTTGAGGGCTTACAAAATGGTGCCGATGACTATTTGGTCAAACCTTTTGCCTTTTCTGAGCTGCTGATTCGGGTTGAAATTCTGGGCAAAAGAAATAACACCTCAGAGACCAGGCAAGAAACCCAATTACAATTAGCTGATTTGAAAATTGACCTATTGACCCATAAAGTCAGTCGTAATAATCAGGACATCAACCTGCTGGCCACAGAATATCGTTTATTAGAATATCTCATGCGGCACACCGGACAGGTTGTTTCACGTATCATGCTGTTTGAACACGTCTGGGATTACAATTTTGATCCGCAAACCAATGTCATTGATGTGCATATGAGCCGGCTACGAAAGAAAGTTGATAAACCTTTTGATAAAGCACTCATCCATACCATTCGTGGGGCAGGTTATGTTATCAAGTAATCTTGGTTTTAAGCAGCGTGTGCGGAAAATAGCACATAACTCAACTTTCCGAATGGTTTTTCTGTATTTTATACTTTTTATCCTGTCTTCTTTAATTTTGCTGAGTTTTATCTATTGGTCAACAGTTGGCTATATTTATAAACAACTTGACCACCACATTGAATACGATATGGAACGTTTGCAAAATATTTACAACACTGGCGGTAAAGAACAACTGATTAAAACCATTGGAATCAGCCTGCAGCAAAGAAATTATGAATCAGTCTATCTTTTATACGACAAAAAAAACAAGCATATCCTTGCCGGAAATCTGAATCATATTCCTCAGCTTAAAACTCAGGGCTGGCACATTATTGATTTATCCGGACTCACTGATTCACCTCAACAAAAAAATCATTCAGCGCGAATACTGGTCATGTCTTTACCTGAAAATTTAATTTTTATTAATGGTCTGGATATCGAATCAGCTCATCAGCAGGAGCATATGATTTTTAATTCTTTAATTACCGGAATTGCAATTATTTTGTTATTGGGTACCATTGGCGGCTTTATTATCAGTATCAGTACCATAAAAAAAATAAATCTGATTAATGAGACTATTAATGAAATCAGTGAAGGTCATTTATCCTTACGAATACCCAGCAGGGGAACCGATGATGATTATGACCTGCTGGCTAAAAACATTAATCAGATGCTCAATCAGATTCAAAAACTGATGCAGGGGATGCAAAATATTTCCAACAGCATTGCCCATGACCTGCGAACCCCGCTGACCCGCTTGCAGGGACGCCTGGAATTAATTCAACACAACTGCAGTCATGAAACAGCAGAGGGTATCCAGGCAGCATTAACAGAAACAGATAATCTGTTAGCAACCTTTAATGCCATGCTGAGAATTAATAAAGTAGAAAGTGGTGCCCAGAAAGGACATTTTACCAATGTCATGATTGAGCACTTATTACAGGATGTCGTGGAATTCTATGAACCATTAGCTGAAGATAAAGCCATTACCATTAAATATAAGCCTGTTAATCACCACGCTATTTCCGCTGACAGAGATATGCTCTTCCAGGCCTTCACTAATTTACTGGATAATGCCATTAAATACACACCTGAAAAAGGTTCAATCACTGTCAGTACCGATCTCGTCAAGCATAATAATAGTGAGTATTTTCAAGTTATCTTTACAGATACGGGTATTGGAATCCCAAAGGAAGAAAGAAGAAAGGTTTTGGAGCCATTTTATCGACTGGAAAAAAATCGCAACCAGCAGGGAAATGGCCTTGGATTGAGTCTGGTATCAGCGATTGTAAAATTACATGAGGGGAGCATTGAATTTCAGGATAATGCTCCCGGACTTAAGGTGTCTGTTAATTTACCTTTTTTTAAATGAGAATATCATTTATTCCACAGAATCCACACCAAACATATATTTATACATGATGCCATGCATAATGGTGGCCAAAGGAATAACCCAGATCAGGCCTATTAGTAGAGGAAGTGCAGCCACAATCATCAACAGCCAAATCAGAAGATAGATAAAGAAAATTTTAAACCAGTGTTTGCTGATGGCCTTACGGGAGGCTTCCATTGCTTCCCAAACACCCAGACCCTTATCAATAATCAGAGCCATTGACATCATATAGGCAATCATCAGATAAATACCCGGAATAATCAGCAACACAAGTCCTAATACCGTTAAAAAATACATCAGTATCGCCGCAATTGAAATCGGAATAATTTTATCATAATGACTAAAAACTGAAGTGGCTTCAATGTCCGCATCAACAGAACGATGAATACCCAGCAATGTGAGTCCTGCCATAATGGGATATAGAAGCGGAATAGAGATAACACTCGGAATCATAGACCACACCATTCCTGTAACAACATCCCCTTCCTGTATCAGCAGTTCAGCATCCGGAAAAACAAAAGTAGTAACTAAGTTAATGATCATTGCAACGACCATATAAAGCACCCAGGCCAGTACAAAAGTACCTTTGGCTCCCTTGGTTCTTTCCCAGCCTTCACTGAAAATATCCCCGATAGTGAAGTCATAGTCACCATTTATTCCCCCCTCAAGGGTTCCCTGACCATCTTTCCTGATACTGTTTCTTGCCAGCGCGGCTTCAGGCGTCGCATACGGGTTATTGATTTCAGTCGGCTGCTCAACATAGCCTTCGTCACTGCTTGTTGTTTCTTCAGCCATAGGCATTTCATTTTCTTCCATAGGAATCATTGATAAACCATTATCAATTTCTGCTTCTGCAGCAATTTCATCCAGGCGGGCAATCATACCGCAGCCTTCTAAGGCATTTTGATACTTCTTTGCTTTGTCCTCATCTAAATCTTTTTTAATAACCACATCGGATGTTGAGGACGCTATCTTTCTGGCTTTGTCTTCACTAATGCCAAACTTAGCGCAGAACTTTGTCACAAATTCATCTTCGGTGACCCCTTCCTGCAATTGCCCTGTACAAACCACATTAAATTTACTACCCATGTTACTACCTTTTATTGTTATTTTTTAATCAGTTATTGGATTAGACCACTTTCTTTCATGTCCTTAACCAGCAGTTTAACCAGTTCATTGACAATTTTCTCACCCGATGAGGCATTAACGCTTTTTGTTTTTCCCGCCCAGACCAATTTTTCTGTTTCAACCGAATAAACCCGGGTTTCCAGCTGAACAATAGTATCAGTAACCGTATATCCGGGGCGATACACAGCTTCATAAGTTGAACCATAATAACCACGATAGCCGTAGCCATAACGGCCATAACCCGCACCCATTCTGGGTACATAATCAACACGAGGTGCCACTTCACGATCTTTCTCTATCACACCTTTAAAGCTGGTAATCAATACCGAGTCCGCCCCAACCTTATTCACGGCGGCGAGAAGCTCTTCTTTATCATCAAAATCTTTTTCTTCAGGCATCAGAGTATAACCAGCAACAGCTTTCTTACCGGAAGGATCTACCTGTTTCACAAAGTTTGCTTCAAAGGAACGACGCTGAATATCATCTTTGAATAGCCCAACAACCAGAACTTTTTTTAATTTCGCTCCGGTATAATCTTTATCATGCCAGCGTTCATACATTTTTGTATTGGATGAACAGGAAATCAATCCCAACAAACAAACCGATATAAACACGGTGAAAATATTTTTTTGCTTCATATTATTCTCCACAACACTTGGTTAAAATATTTTTTGGTTTATAATTGATATTCATAAACAACTATTGAAAGAAATGACTGAAGAAGAAAAACAAAAAATACGCGAAAAACTTGAAGAATTAAAACTGGAGCATCGGGATCTGGATGAAGCTATTCACCATATGCCGAAAACCCTTCATACCCAGTTACAAATCTCTCGTCTTAAAAAACGTAAATTACTCCTCAAAGAGGAAATCATTAAGCTGGAGAATATGTTAATTCCGGATATTCTGGCCTGAACTGTTCTACTCTGATGAATCGCTTCTTTTCTCTCTTCTTTCTATATTCAATAAATTATGTCGGGCATGTTCCGCAAAACCAATACCGGCTTCAGAATAAAAATTATACACAGCTTCAGCCCCGGCATCTTTTAATGCCTGAATTTCATCATCATACATGGCAATCGCCGCAATGTGTCCCTGAAAACCTTTTTCTTTAAGCTGGGTCACAGTAAATAAGTTTTTAGAAAAATCGGGCAGGTTTAGAAAAGCCATGGAAATCCTGGTCAAATCTACTTTTCCCCAAAAATCCTTATCCATTACGTCCGCATAAATTACTTTTCTATTGGCAATATCATGTTCTTTGAATACACCTGTATCAAAATCAATACCCATGACCTGATCAGGATAGTGATAGTTTAAATCCGTATAGACACCCGTACCAATTCTTCCCATGCCAAACACCAGGATACTGGCGTCCGAAACATTGACCGGTAATTCATCCTTGAGACGTTTCACTGTCTGCCAGCGCCTCAGGCGGTTGGAATATCGGGCATAGAGTTCATGAGCCGCTGCATTTAATGGTGAGGCAATAACAAAGGTCATGGATAAGGCAATGGCAATAGTGACCAGCCAGTCACTACTCATCCAGCCATTAGCGACGCCAATTGCCCCCACTATCAAACCAAATTCAGAGTAATTTGCCAGACTGAGTGAGGACAGGAAGGAAGTCCGTGCCCGTAAGTTGGTTTTTACCAGAAGCCAGAAGAACAACAGGACTTTTGCAATCATAATGACTGATAAAATACCGGCCAGAATTATATTTTCAACACCCGGATCACCGGAAAGACCGATATTAACGAAAAAACCGACCAGAAACAGATCCTTAAAATTATAAAGTGTCTTTGATACTTCTGTCGCTTTGCTATGCTGAGCCAGCAAAACACCAAAAACCAAAGCACCGAGATCGGCTTTCATTCCGACTATTTCAAATAAAGCCGCACCACCAATTGCCAGAATCAGACTATACAAAACCAGCAATTCGCCATGTTCAACATGATCCATGATTTTGTAAAGTATGGGACGAATTAAAGGCAAGACTAATAAGCCAAGAGCAAATACTGAAGGAATTTCACCGGTTGATGCAGTCAGAAAAACAACCGCAAAAATATCCTGAACGATGAGAATACCAATTGCAATCTGTGCATAGAGAGCACCCATCTCACTCTTCCCTTCCAGCACCTTGACAGCAAATACTGTACTGGAAAAACTCAATGCAAAGGCGATAAGCAAAGCAGTCCATAAATCAATATCGGCAAAACGCTCCAGACCAGTGAAACTGAGAGCAAAAAACAGGCAGGCATAAAAAATAATTGTCACCAGCATATGAGCTGAAGCTACGCCCCAGATCTGAACCCGCAGCAGACTTTTTAAATCCAGTTTTAAACCGATGGTGAACAGCATCAGGGTGACACCTAGATCCGCAATCTCGCGCAGCGCATGAGTACTTTCAACGCCATAGGCCTTGAGAATAAAGCCGCCCAATAGAAATCCAACCATAGGCGGCAGACCGATTTTAAAGGCCAGCAGGCCCAGCAGAAAGATGGCAATAAGCCACTCTGTTTCTTGTAGTGAAATAACTATCCAGTTTAGATCCATAAAAAAACGTACCTGTTAGAAATTTGGCCTTTATTGAGTAATTCTAAATTACTCATTCTGCTGGGTTTCCTGTTTCAGATGAATAATTGGATTCCATTGTGTCCACTCTGGTTTTGGCTCATCATGTAAGACAAAAAAGCTCCCTGATGGAAGTATTTTTCCCATTTTATCATTATCTGGTGTCGCAAAGGCTATACCACCTGACAATATAGATTCCAGTGATTCTGTTCGGATGGTTGACGTTCCAAAAATCTTGATATCCACAGCCACTCCACTGGCATGCCAGAACTTGCTGTTTTCACGAATCAAGGATTTAAAACGATTTCTGATACTCAGATAAAGCAGAATCTGATCAGAAGTATCTGCCAGTTCATAACCGACCACGGTACCAACCTTAACCTGACGATAGAAAACCGGATCACCTGTTTTGACTGAACTTAAACGTGAGGCAGTCAGACTGACGGTATAATCATGTTGGGATTTACTCACCAGGGGTTTTTCTTCCAGGCCGATAAAGTAATCCGTCGTTTCACCCTTGACAGGCTGAACCATAATATGACTGCCTTTAAATAAGGCACCTACATTTTCAGTTCTTGCCAATCCAATTTTTACTTTACTGATCCAGAAAAGAGACTTTTTCCCAAGCACTGATTTTAAAGATGAATCAAGCTCCAACATAACCCATACCGAGTTTGTATCATTTTCATTCAAACGAATAGAACGCACTTCACCAACATCAATATCACGATATTTAACTTTACTGCCAATCGAAAGTCTCTGAGGTGTATTGAACTGCACTCGAACATAAAATGCATTTCTTTTTGCTGCTTCATAATCAACAAACAAATTAAACAACGTGTTGTTAGATACTTTTTTAGACTTTGAACGACTTGATTTACTCCTGTTACTTTTATCGTTATATAAAGCAATACCGCCACTCATAATACTTTCCATTGACCCCGTATTAATTTCCACACCGGATAAACCTGCTTCAACCTGAAAACCGGAAGCATTATAAAAACGTGAGTCAGATGTTACCAAATCCATATATTGAGGCCAGATATGTATCACGACATTAATACTGTTTCTGTCCTTTGCTAACTCATAGTCCTGCACATCACCAATTTTTATACGATGATACATTACCGGTGAACCCACATTAATAGAACCCAGATCAATACTATTTAATTTCAGGTGCAGGCCGGGATAATTATCATCAAAGGGCGGTCTTGATTGACTCACCTTGAATGTAGTTTTCTTTTTCTTGCTGGAACCTTGACGCAAAGTAATATAATCACCGCTAAACAAAGTTTCAAGATTTTCAACACCGGAAATTGATACTTTGGGCCTGACCATCCAGAATCTTGTATCTTCAACCAGTTGCCCGTCAACGATAGGGTCCAATATAACGGTGGCCGTAACCGTCTTTTCATTTTTATTAGGCGTGACAGTCTTCACTTCGCCTAAAACCAGTCCTTTATAAATAACCCTGGTTGAGCCCTCAGACAGTCCCGTTGCAGTATCAAAAATTAGTGAAACTTCAATCCCGACTTTGGCATCATCAAAGTCCTCATACAATTTAAATGTATCTCCATTTTCGACAGGGGCAGATTGCTGTTGAGGATCAGGTGAATCCTTTGGCACATAATCAGGTGTATAAAAAGCAATACCTCCGGTAAGCAAACTGCTCAGAGACTCTGTTTTGATTTTTATACCGGACACTCCCCCTTTAATATTCAGACCACTAACATTATAAAAACGAGTATTCTTTTTTACTAAATGAGCAAACTCAGGTTTTATAAAGGCATTTAATCTGACTTTTTCAGCATCCGCTGTTAATTCAAAACCTTCTATATTACCCACAGGGATATTTTTATAATACAGTGGTACGCCTTTACTGATGGAGCCTAAGACATCTGTTTCAATCAATAAATGCAGTCCAGGTACACTGTCAGATATTGGCGGCGCTGATTCGAATACGCTAAATTCCCGTTTGGATTTACCATGAGCACCAGCTCTCATTTCAATATAGTTGCCCTGAACTAAAGCATCCAGTCCGGATATTTTCAATAAACTCACACTGGGTTGAACTATCCAGAATTGAGTGTTTTCCGTCAGAGCATCTTCAAGAACAGGTGAAATATTGGCAATGGCAATGACTTCATTAGTTTGCTTATCATAGCTTAAACTCCCTATACTTCCTGCCTTATTTCCCTGAAATTTAATCTGAGTCTGACCTTCCCGAATGGCTTCTACATTATTAAAACGCAGCACAATAGGAATACCTACATCAGCACTTTCAAAATCATCATATAGCAGATAAAAAGCACCATGTTGTGCAGGTTTACTCTCTTTATTCGTTTTGGGGGTATGAAATGCAATACCACCTGCCAGTACGGAAACCAGAGATTCCGTTTCAACTTTAACACCAGACAGCCCGGCATTGATTTTGATGCCGCTGACATTATAAAAAGCCGAATTCTCTTTAACCAGGTGAGCATATTCAGGCTTAATTACAACCCAGGCGTGAATCTCGGTATCATTTTTTTCCAGGATATAGTTAGTGACTTCACCAACCGGGATTTGTTTATAATAGATAATCGTACCCCGATCAATCGATGCCAACCGGTTGAGCCTGAGTTTAATATGTAGTCCCGGAGTATCAGTAGAAGGCGGCGGCGCTACACTGAGTGCCAGAAAATCTCGTTTGGATTCTCCTGTTTCTTCCGCTCTAACAGCAATATAACGCCCGCTTAAAATAGTATCCAGACCGGACACACCGGAAAGAGAAATACGAGGTTCAACTACCCAGAATTGGGCATTTTCATTAAGAAAAGGCTCCGTTTTTTTATCCATTTCAATGAGCAAAAGAACATTTTGCAAATCATCCGTTACCTGACGTTCTTTAACGACGCCCGCGGTAATTCCCTTGTACAATACCTGTGTTTTGCCAACTTCAATACCTTCTGCACTGGAAACCTGCAGGGTAATCATAATTCCGGCATTGATATAGCTTTTAATAATCAGTCCCAGGCCGATTAAGAGGGCAACAATTGGTAAAATCCACACCGGGGAAAAGTTTTTCTTGGTACTGACCTTAGGTTCGGCAAATTGATCTGAGTTCGTTGACTCGTTATCCATTGTTATCTTTCTCTTGTTGAAAACTCTCTTGTTTACAGTCCCAGAGCAAGCGGGTATCAAAACTGCTTGCCGCCAGCATGGTCAGAACTACGACAGAACCAAAAGCTGTTGCTGCCGGGCCTGCGGTAATAACAGCGACACCACTGATATTAACCAGGGCAGCCAGAATTGAAATAACGAATATATCCAGCATGGACCAGCGACCAATAAATTCAATAAAGCGAAACATCCTGATCCGTTGTCGATCAGTAATATTTATCTTGTATTTTAACGATAGGAGTATCATTAAAATACCAATCATTTTAAATAACGGCACGATAATACTGGCGACAAACACCACAAATGCCACTGGATAAGAACCCAGTTGAATCAATAAAATCACCCCCCCCATAATGGTCGAAGGGTCTGCTTTACCAAACGTTACCACATCCATAATAGTTAAGGCATTGGCTGGTATAAACAATATCACCGAGGTGATTAATAATGCCCAGGTTCGATTCAGACTATCAGGTTTTCTCTGATGCAATTCTGCCCCGCAGCAGCTACATTGCTGATCAACATTCATAATATTATGATGAATAGTATGACATTCTGCACATAACACCAGACCGGCATCTTTTCCAGTACGACTAACACCCACAGGCAGCCCCCTGATTCTTTTTCTTCAGCAGAACTTCCCAGACCTCATGGGGGTTTAGTGATGTGGTCGCCAGAATAGAAGTTAGTAATAATGCCGCATAAGCCCATAAACCAAAGCCGGGCTGAATCTCTGCCATAGACAACAATTTCACCACAGAAACAATGATCCCAAGCATATAAACTTCGAGCATACCCCACTCCTCCATGTGATGAAACAAACGGAAAGACCAGGTCAGACTTTTATGAAAATAGTTAATTGAAATGCTGAAGGTGACATAAAATAGCAGCAAAAGCCTGAACAAAGGTACCATCATGCTGCTCAAAAATGTCAAAATAGCCACCAGATAATATTCTTCCTGCAGTAAAACCCGGGCACCATTGATAAGACTCTGCTGTTGTGACAGCCCCCCCATGTGCAAAAACATAATAGGTTCAGTCACTGCCGGATAGAAACAAACCAGCGCAGTGATCACATAGGCCAGGCTCCTGGTGATAGTATCGTGCTTTTGCCGGTACAACATATGTCCGCAACGGGGGCATTCAAGTTTACTCCCCTCATCAATCACTTGATTGCGGATCAGCAAATCACATTCATGACAAAGCAGAAATTTTGAATTAATAGAAGCTTCTCCATATGGAATACAGTAGAGTCTCTTCTCCCGGAGGGAGAGGGGATTATAAAAATATAGCTAAAATTATTTTATAAATCAATAATTTCAAAATTTTCATGCCTCACCACTCATAGCCTATTTTCACTCGATAGGTTATATCGGTCTTATCTATTGATTCGTTTGGCTGGCTGTCATACTCCAGTTCCATTTCAGTACTGGCTATCACACCAAATCTTAAAGGAAAGCGAAATCCGGTCCAGCTTTTCAGGGTCATTCTATCCGTATCATCTAAATTCCAGATTCCCGTATGATTATGATAAAACTGGGCAAAATCATCAAAGAAATACTGATCATAATCAATGCCCCAGTCCATTGCCGGATAATCATAATTATCAGCATCAATATTATTTTCATGCACCTCTGACAAGCCCAGTTCAGCTTTTAGATTCAGAGCCTTGCTTTCATAAAACTGATGACCGGCATAGAGACCCAGCGTCGTACGTAAATCCAGATCAGTAAACCTGTCCCTTTCAAAAGAAAGCTTGCCGCCAAAATAACGTTTCTTAGTGTAAAAATAGTCATATTTGCCCGTAATTAACCAACTGTCTGCGGTTGTCTTACCCTTATTCGTATCATTTTCAAGTGTACCGGAAACAATATAACGATCCTGCAGGCTCCGAAACTCCAGACGACCATCCATATCAATCTCATCTTTGGTGGTATTACCATGTTGCGATTTTAATGCGAAATTAGCTCGGGCAGAAATTTTATATCCCTGATTCAGTCGCCAGGGATCCGGGTTAATAAACGCCACACTGTCTGTTTTAAATGAGTTTTTCCAACTGCTACCTTCTTTTCTTATCTGACTGGTGCCATTGGCAATATTGTTAACAGATTTTGTTGAAATCAGTTCATCTGTCACCAGCATAACTGTCACTGGCTCATCTGTCTCAAACTGTTTTACCTGATCCCACTTAATATTAATGGTCCCCGCATAGCTTGTCTTGAATTTGAGGGTATTCTTTTCCTGACTGATCACCTTTCCTATCAAGACCGAACCATCATTCATAGTCAGCGTATCTGCCATAACAACCGTCATTGCAGAGAGAAAAGTTAATAAAAAAACCAAGAAACTGCCAAAAATAGTGCCACTTAATCTCATGTATCAAATTTTCCCTGTAAACGAATATCAATTGGCTGGTTTATATCCAGATGTACATCCCGCTGTGGGAAAGCAATATTAATACCAGCCGCATTAAACTTTTCATTAATGACTTCATTCAATTCACTGATAGTTCTCAAACGGTAATCCACGTTACCGATAAAACAGCGCAATTGCAGATCCAGCGTATTATCACCAAAATTATAAAATACAACCTGAGGATCAGGCTCATCAAGTACTTGTTCGTGCTCTTGTGCTGCTTCCAGTAACAAAGCCCTGGCTCTGGGAATATCACTGCCATAAGCTACTCCAACTGGAATGATTAAACGTGCAGTCGGGTCCGATAGTGACCAGTTTAATAATTGTCCGGTAATAAATTCCTTATTGGGCACCAGTAATTCTTTTCTGTCCCGGGTCAAAATCGTTGTTGCGCGAATTCGAATTCTACTAACAACACCTTCGTTTTCACCCACACTGACATAATCCCCAACTCGAATCGGACGTTCAAACAGGATGATAATACCACTGATAAAGTTAGCCACAATCTCTTGTAAACCAAAACCAATACCAACACTCAAGGCAGCAAACAACCATTGAAACTTAGCCCAGTCCGCCCCCAGGATATTGAACACACTAAAAAAACCAATACCAAAAATCAGGTAGTTAATCAATGTCGTAATCGTATATCGACTACCTGAACTCACTGACGTGATTTGCAGCAGTAAAATCTCAATAATAGCCGG
>Ga0209013_10003251_pt1 | contig 14497 bp, 14 predicted proteins | sample Cruoilmetagenom2_FD_187291 | JGI IMG/M metagenome (GOLD analysis project Ga0209013, IMG submission 187291) | Oil polluted marine microbial communities from Coal Oil Point, Santa Barbara, California, USA - Sample 2 (SPAdes) (version 2) | ecosystem: Environmental > Aquatic > Marine > Oil seeps ... | reverse complement strand
GTTAGTGTTACCCCTGCAGATTATGAATTGCAGAACAGTCAGGGTGTTTTTGTTGAACAAATAATTCGTCCTACAGGCCTTTTAGATCCGAAAATAGATATCCGTCCAAGTTTAAATCAAATTGATGATCTGGTAGAAGAAATACAACAACGGGTAGAATTAGACGAACGTACCCTTGTAACAACACTGACCAAAAGAATGGCCGAGGAACTCGCTAAATATCTTGCAAGAATCAATGTTCGATGTCGATATATTCATAGTGATGTGGACACATTGGAGAGGGTTGAAATAATGCAGGATTTACGAAAAGGGGTTTTTGATGTCTTAATTGGAGTTAACTTGTTAAGAGAAGGTTTAGACTTGCCTGAGGTATCCCTTGTGGCCATATTGGATGCAGACAAAGAAGGGTTTCTGAGAAGTAACCGCTCATTAACGCAAACTGTTGGAAGAGCAGCTCGCCATTTAAACGGCAAAGCAATTATGTATGCTGACAGAATTACAGCAAGCATGCAAAAGACGATTGATGAGACGAATTATAGACGGGAAAAACAAACAGCGTATAATATTTCAAATAATATCATTCCTAAGGCGCTTAATAAAAGTTTAGACAATGCACTGGCCAAGAATTCTGTCTCGACCTACCATTTTATAAAAGAAGAAATTAGGGCTGCAGAACCTGACTTACAATATATTACGAAAGAGCAAAGGGAAAAGCTGATCCGAGACAAGAGAAAAGCAATGGAAAAAGCAGCTAAAGATTTGGATTTTATGCATGCCGCAAAACTCAGAGATGAAATAAAAATGCTGCAACACCAAAGCTAAAAAAGAGCGCCCTGAATAATCAAGGCGCTCTTCCTAACCAACTAAACAAACCAACCATTATGAATACCCTTAAGAGGGCACCACATAGTATTTTTAATACTTATTTCTCAATCTCAATTAATCTTTTGGGTTTAGGAAGTGACTCTTCTTTCTTAGGTAGATTAAAACTTAAAATACCATTTTCATAAGAGGCTTTAATTCCCTCCTCATTAACCGTTTCTGGAAGCGTAAACGATCTTTTAAATGAAGAATAAGAAAATTCCCTCCGCGTGTAACCCTCTTCTTTAATTACTTCTTCTTTTTTCGCTTCACTGCTAATTGTCAAAACCTGTTCATCAATTTCGATATTGAAATCTTCTTTTACTCTTCCTGGAACAGATAATTCTAACTCAAAACTTGTTTCATTATCCTGAATGTTTACTGGAGGAAATGTGTTCCCATAATTTTCCAGTCCCCCAAACCAATCCGGTTTAAGGATTTCATTCATTAGGGAAGGAAAAACCAAATTATTTCTTTTAACTATACTCATGGTGCTATATTTTTTATTAAACTTATTTACTTGTTTAATAATAGTCAAATCATATACCAAGTTCAATTAACTGCCTTTTTGGCTTGGTAACGAATTATATTAGTGCCATTATGGCGCATAAACTTAACTACAAAGCAAAAACTTTTTGTTGCTAAAAGGCTTTTTTAAATTACATGTTAAATTCTTAGAAGGAAGAATGAATTTAATGGAAGATTGATACTTAAATTTAGTTGTAATGTGCTTTAAAAATATTGATAAGCACTTCAGGAGGAATTATCATATCAGGGTAATCGTGCATAACGGTAAGTACCTGTTCTATGGCAGATGGAGGTAAACCCATGCCCAATCCAATATTGTGTAATTTACCAATTTCTATTTGATGTTGTTCCTGGTCAACATTCATTAACAGTACCAGTCTGTGGAATTGAAGAATACGATCAGCCTGTGTTTTAGGCACGATTATTTTTACCTGTTTGTCGAGAAGTGAATTAAATATTTCCTTATCAATACCCAAACTAACCGCCACACCGAACAGAAAATTATATTCAGTATCTTTTAAAGCATGATCTGCCTTTGCAAAAGCAATCATTTCGGATAATATGCTAAGTTTTTCTTTATAGGAACTCATACCCTTAATTGTTAATCCCTCCCTTAATTTAATCATATCTATAACACCAAAATGCCCAATTTCGTATAAAAATTGGCCCAAAAGTCCTAAAATGGGGAATGGCTTGGTTATTTGTAATACCTTGCATAAAATGCCTGGTATGACCAATAATGATATATTAAAAAAACTTCGGGTGGCATTAATGCTTCGGGATGATGAAATTGTAGAAATTCTTGAATTGGTTGATTTTCGAATTTCAAAAAGTGAGATCGGTGCCTTTTGCCGAAAAGAAGGGCATCCTAAATACCGTGAATGCGGAGATCAGGTATTGCGTAATTTCCTCAATGGATTAGTTATTCATTTAAGAGGTACAAAAGAAAATCCAAAAATACCAATAGAGGTTTTAAAACAAACAAGAAAACCGGAAGGCACTCCTGCCAAGAAATACGAAAAGACAAGGAAAAAACCGGATCTTAGTTATGTCAAATACAAAAACAAAAAAAAGCCCTAAATTTCTTCAGGACTTTTTTTCACAAAGTTTCACTACGCTTGAACGCGTATGGGCAACATATACATTTTGCCTTCTGTTACTTCTTCCAATTCAACTTTTTTGTAGTTCAGTTTACTTTTGACAAATGATTCTAAATCCGAATCTTTGGTATCTACAGAAATGACAACAATTTCCATTTCACTATTCACAGTAAAAAGGATTTTAGCTGTCAAATCATAATTTTCAGCCAGTAATGTGTTTTCTTTTAAAAGTTTCCCTATTTGGGTCGCAAGACTTTTTTGAGGGTTTGTTTTGTCCGTGTCATTTGCAAAAAGATTTCCTGAAGCAAGCAGTGTTGCAGCTACTAAAATTAAACTGAATTTTCTCATGATTTGTTTGTTTAATAATTGATAAATATGTAACAATAGACGCCATTAGCTTAAAGATGTTACAAATACTGTCCCATTTTAACATAGTTTTAATAAAGAATTTCATTCTGATTAACCAACCAATCCTAATTAAAAAAGGGCAATGTTTATCACATCGCCCTTTTTAATCGAATCTTAGTAAACTTATATTTCAGCTAAAACTTCTTTTACTTTATCAGCCGCTTCCTGGAATTGAACTGCTGAATGCACGGCCAATCCAGAATTATCAATTATCTCCTTGGCCAATTCGGCATTAGTACCTTGCAATCGAACAATAATAGGAATTTTGATAGCATCTCCCATATTTTTATACGCATCTACTACCCCCTGTGCTACCCGGTCGCATCTGACGATACCTCCAAAAATATTTATAAGGATAGCCTTCACAGCAGTATCTTTCAATATGATACGAAAGGCTTCTTCCACCCTTTTGGCATCAGCCGTACCTCCAACATCCAGAAAGTTAGCCGGTTCCCCGCCTGCCATTTTAATCAGATCCATTGTAGCCATTGCCAATCCGGCTCCATTGACCATACAACCTACGTTTCCATCAAGATCCACGTAATTCAATCCTACAGCGCGTGCTTCCACTTCAATAGGGCTCTCTTCACGTAAATCCCGCATTTCAGCATATTGCTTTCTCCTGTATAGCGAATTATCATCTATAGAAACCTTGGCATCAACAGCCATTATCAAATTATCCGATGTCTTAAGAACCGGGTTTATTTCAAACATATTAGAATCACTTTGCTCATATGCTTTATAAAGGGCTGTAACAAATTTGGTCATTTCCTTAAAAGCAATTCCCGATAACCCCAGATTAAAGGCTATTTTTCTGGCCTGAAATGGCAATAATCCAACCGCAGGATCTATTTCCTCTGTAAAAATTAGGTGCGGAGTTTTATCCGCTACTTCTTCAATATCCATACCCCCTTCTGTGGAGTACATTATCATATTCCTTCCAGTAGACCTATTCAGTAAAACGGACACATAAAACTCACTTGTTTCACTTTCTCCCGGATAATAGACATCTTCCGCAATCAGTACCTGATGCACTTTTTTACCCTCCGCCGAAGTTTGAGGGGTAACTAAATTCATTCCTATAATATTACCAGAAACTTCTTCTACTTCTTTTAAACTTTTTGCCAGCTTTACGCCTCCTCCTTTACCCCTTCCTCCTGCGTGTACCTGTGCTTTTATCACAAACCATTTAGTACCGGTCTCACGCGTAAGTTGTTTTGCTACATCTACGGCTTCCTTTGGGTTATGGGCAACGAGACCCCGTTGAATTCGTACTCCAAAACTTGCTAAAATTTCTTTTCCCTGGTATTCGTGAAGATTCATAATAAAATTTATGTTCGTTAAGAGACAAAAATAGGAAACGGACCGCATTTACCCTAATAAAACGATAAATTGGATTTAATCTTTTTAAGAATCAGCAAACTTTGGAATAGTAGTTTTTAGAAAGGAAAGTAATCAACACATAATAGTGTTACACTTAACCCTCATTAAATCTATAAAACATCGATTATTTGTGATTTTTCAACTATTGTTGTATATAATAAATCTAATAGTAAACCTTTTATACAAACACCTCTCTAACATATCCAGGCAAGCCGCTTTTTACAGAAAAATTTTTAATTCTCCTTGATTAATTTAGGTATGACCGGTGAAAGGTAGGCGAACACAGCCCGAATAGATCCAGTTTGTCAATGTTGTATAATCTCAAACTGGCTTGCGTACTGCATGCTGAACAGCAACAGCATGTGGGGACAGCTCAGTGCACTCCAGTAGAATAGTGCCAATATCTTTATTTTCCTTAACCATTTGTTTAGCAACTGCAATAATCTCATTTTCTGCTTTTGCCGAATTATACCTACCAGTATTTGCCATGATTGCTCCAGAGAACTCAGGTCCATCTTCGCAACTCATAATTAATTTTCTAAATCACACAAAGCCATAGTACATATCTATGATATCTCATATTGATCTACTAGTATTAAAATTTAAAGAATGAGGCCATTTTTTAATTGTCTTCATAGTTTCATTTTTCAGAAATCTACTTCACTGGCAACGTCAGGACCGGATGCGCACCAGGTACTGTTCCGCCAACTACAGCGAAAAGAGCAGTAATCATAGCAAATGTTTCCCGAGATTGAAGGTCACTGTCATCAATATAGAACCAATGGCCACGATATTCTACCATCAAACTACCACTTGAAGATTTAGAGTCTGAACTTTTAATTACAAGCCAATCGGCTTCACCAGTGTCATTTGATTGGTCCCGTGATTGGTTGGCACTTGCGATACCAAGCTCGATATCCGTTTGCGGAACGCGTACTTCCTTTGATGCTACTTGCATGATCTCAAGCATTGAGCGCCCACGAAGGCCAACCTCAGTCCAAACCACGCTAGAATCCAGTGCTCCCGGCGATTGCCCAAGCACACCTCGCGCTTTTTCGGCATTGACCATTTCCGCTTCTACGATGGAAAAATTATTTCGATGGATATCCAATCCAAGAAGCTTTTTCAAGCGCTGTGCATCTGCTGAGTTTATCGCGGCAGGAGCAAACCGCAAAGCCATGTGTTTTTCATACCTATGCGTCTGCCATTTACCGTCAGGGTAAGAGACAATTTCTGCGTCATTCGACATAGCGTAACTAGCAGCTCCTAGTAAAAGGACTTGGGACATTTCGCCTTTCGCGTCTACCTTAACAGGGCTCGACCAGGACGTTTCCTTACCTCCCAACTCCAGATCAACGATTCCCGTGGTCCGGAGCTTTTTGATGAGCCCAAACGCCTCCTTAAATTGAGCATACATTATAGTCTCCTCTGATGTATTTCCGTAATCGGCGTTAATGTTCCTCAAACCGTTTATTCCCCTTGCCGCCGTTCGGAACACAAGTTCGCTGTCAAATCCTGCTAACACCAGGGAAGTAACCTGGTCAGCGCTGAGCGGCGCCAACAGCCGACCATAATACGCCCTAGATTCTGGCATAGAAAACGAAATGGTTGGGCGCTCCTCATACGAACCACCAATATTGGCGCCATATGCACCTCCATTACCGGCCGAAGCCCCAACATTCCCTCCAACAACAAATGAGGTGTTTAGACTCGAAACCTGCAGGAAAATAGGCGATTGTAAGTAGCGCATCCGAACGAGGTTGGCCAGCATCTGCTGATCAAGTGTAGTACGGACAGCATCGTTGTATTGGGTAAAGCTGGTTTTATATAACTTAGACCCGACATGACATCCCGTGAACATTGATACGATCACGAACCAGCAAGCAAGGGATGCTATTCGAACTACTGAATGACCAGTTATGATACCAAACAGCTTATTACTTGTTATGCGATTTAAAATAAATGGAATTGTTTGTTCCCGACTAGATTTTATTTTCATAATAGTTATATTAAGGAATCCAAATAGCCCCGCAGGTATCACTTTTATGACTTTCCATTGAGGTATTAATGTATTATATTATCGCTGATCAATTACATCCATCCTGTAAATGGCGCCCTCATGGCCCCGGCGTGCATGAAGTTTGCCATTGTTGTGAAATCCCATACGCTGCGGCGACAAACACCCTGAATGGCGTGGGCATAGGGAGGGAACTCTGTACATTCGAGCACCACAGCTCCAACATCCGGATGTTCTTTCATCATTGTTTTTGTCAACTCGACTAACTCCTTCTCTAAGGCTTTGGGATTAAATGCGCCCGTTTCACCCGTGATTCTTTTCATCTGCTCACCGTCTTCGTTCCCGTAGACTACTATTCGTTTCATGCCCTCAGCAGTTACTCCAACGTTTTTGAGGGCAGGTGAAGGCATCAGCAACTTCTTACTTGCGGTGAGAATACCAACTTTCTTGTTGGATCCAACGCTGTTCAAGAGCATAGGAACCTGGTTCAGAGAACTAGGGAAGAACTGTACACCCGGGTCGAGGGATGCTGCAACCTCAGGCTGGTAGTTGGCGAAAAAGCCGCAGTTACCAATGATTGACTTGACGCCCTGCATTGTGAGCCGCTTGCAGGCAGCTATAACTTTTTCCATAACCACTGGGTGAGGTTTTTCAGCCAAAACCCAAAATGGGTCAATTTCCTCAATCAATTCATAAATTACAGGAAAATTAAAGGTTGTAGGATTCCCCACATCACCAGGAAGCATGGGAATGTTAGCAGGTAGCTGGAGAATACCAACGGTTGCACCATAAACATACTGCCCCTTCCAACCGGTCACTTCTCTGTCGCTGTAGCCACGCTTTTCATTGTAGAGGTCGCCATGTGGAGTTTCCCATCGAACAGAAGTATCTGGTGACTCAGGCTCTGGTGGCGATACTTTACTGTCCTGAGGAGTCTCCTGTGCACAAGTGACAGTACTTAAGCCTAGTACAGAAGCGCCCGCAATTGCAGTTGTCGATCCCTTTATAAATTTACGACGTGAAAAATTATTTTTGTTATCGCCTTGTTCTAAATTTTTCATGTTTTCCCTTTTTAAGTTTAATTATTAATTTTTTTTGGTTTAGAGTTATTTTTTATACTGCTTCTCATCAGTTTGGATTATATATCAAATTTCATCAATGAGATGACGGGATATTGATGATCAAATAAGATATTTAAAAGGCCATTTAAGGCTTCCTCATCTGCAATTTTTCCGGTTAATGTGGTTAATGCATGACCATGTATTTCCGTGTGAGAAACAGAAAGATCATTGAGCTGATTCATAAACGCAGGATCAACCTTGCCCTTAACGGTAATCTGGTAAGTTGCAGGGCCTGTGTATTTTTTAATAAATTCTTGAGGTTCCATATCTATTTAATGAAAAGCTTCTTAAGCAAAATAAAGAAATAAGGGGTTGGAAATCAAGACCTAGAGGGTCTTAAAATGGTCTTAGTAGGCTTAGTAGGGTCTTAGAAACCTTTGGTTGATAAACTTATATTGACCGAATTATGTCGGATGGAAAGTGAATCAGAACAAGACAGGATAAACTAAATCAATGCTAATTCTTTTGCCTTAGCAATAGCGTCAAACCTGTTTACAACATCCAACTTTCTATTGATGTTGGTGATGTGTACTTTAACCGTTTTTTCGGAGATGAATAGTTGATTGCCTACTTCTTTATTGGTCATCTTTTCAGCAAGAACCAAAATTGCTTTCTCCCTTTGGGTTAATATGACTTTTTCCATCGGGATGTTTGATTCTTTTTGAAAGTATTGAAGAATTTCATCAATGTGTGGATTGATTATAGCTGTTTTTTTATATTCGATCAATAAGCTATTCATCGATTTCCCCAATTGCAAATAAGGTCTTATTAATTGACCAACACTAGACAGCTTAACTACTTTCTCCAGTATGTTATATGCTTTTTTCAATTCGCCGGCTTTGAAATAAAGTACAACCTGTATTGTGAAGGCACGAATTAGAACATTTATATCATTTTGCCCTTCGAAAAAGGGAATCGTAGTATTTAGTATTTCCTGAGCCAGGCTATTAGAAGAAGGATCATCATCAAGTGCCAGAATACGAGCCTGCACAATCTCAGGAGAAAATAAATTAGCAAGTGGCAAGAAGTCTTTATAATCGTTTTCTTTGGCCCATTTTAAACCGGATAAATTATTTTGATCTCTCCATGCTAATTCTGCGGATGCAGATTTCGTGATTTTATTAAACAATTTTCCCCCTTGATTTAAAGCTGTTGTTTCGTACGCTTGGATAATAGCATCTCTCTCTTCAATTTTGCCTGTTTTTGCATAAATATCAGCAAGCGCCATTCCCGTAGCAAAACTCATATGCAAATACGTATATCGACGTAATTCATGAGATTCCAATAGATAATCCAGGGCTTTTTCATCATTATTCTGATAATAATAAGCGATGCCTGTCAGAATATTTCCGTTTGCAGTCACCATTTTTATTCCTGAATTATGCCCGAGCCGAAGTAAATGCTCAGCAGTTTTGATCATGCTGCCTAAATTACCTTCAAACCAATCAATGAAACATAGTATCAGTAACAAATGTCCTTTCATGACGGCATTATCATTGTTCTCCAGCACTTCATAAATTTCTTTTTTTGCTTTCGACGGTTGACCCAGGTGCTGCATTACTGCCCCATAATAAACCCAGGCCATGCCGCATGCATAAGGATTTCTACCTCTTAGCAACTTAATTGCCTGCTTGCAATGTTTAAGACATGCCTGCATATCCACATCGGACAAATATCGATCAAAGGTCTTCATAGCATGTAGTTCGCCAATTAATAAATCGAGTATCTCCTGAGGGTGTCCTTCTCGTAGAAGAAATTGTTCCAGAGGCTTAATAAACCTGGCCATTTCAGGAATATTTCCTTTTTGCAATAGAAGCCATCCTTTCGTAACGAGTAATATGCCATTCTTTTCAACAATCTTGTCAGGAAACATATTGAATATGAGTTCTAACTGCTGAAAACGGGTTTCTGAAATAAGTTTGAGCCTGTATTCCATAAAAATATCAAGTGCTTGCGTAACCTGATTTGCCTGCAGATAATATTTAATGGCATCCTCCGGAATATTATTTTCATAGTGCCAATCTGCCGCCTTCAACCTTAGTTCACCTACCTTCTTATTGTCATATTTTGTCAGTAATAACTCATATAATTGCTCAGTAAATAGATGATGAAAACGATACCAACTGTGCTTATCATCCAGCGCAATGATAAACATGTTAGAATTGATTAAATCCAAAGTAAACTCATTGAATCTAATCTCTTTGTTTTCCTTCTCTTCTTCGTTCAAACATAATTCAGAAAATAAATCCACATTGAACTGGTTCAATATTGATAACCTGAGTAGTCGGTCCTTTACTATATCAGACTGGTTATCGAGCACAGCATCAATAAGCTCATGAATGACCCGGGAGTTTTTGTAATTGAAATTTGATATGTGATTTTGTAAATCTTCCCTATTATTGGCCGTAAGCATCAGTATACGTAAGCCAGAAATCCATCCTTCTGTTGCTTCCACAATTTTGGAAAGTACATTATCTTCAGGACAATGGGCAACGGCCTGCTCATAAAAGGCTGCTATTTCATTACGATTGAACTTGAGGTCCGATGTTCTTACTTCTATTAATATATTTTTACCCCTCCATAATGAGAACGGTAATTCTGGATCACGTCGTGTGACAATGATAAGCCTGAAGAATGGCTGAGGATATTGAAATAATTTTGTGACAAAAAGATGAGCATCATTATTTCTGATAAGGTGATAGTCATCAACTGCCATAAATACATGCTTATCCAGTTCGGCCAGATCATTAACAATATGCTCTGCCAATTCTTCAACAGCAGGAGGTTCTGGCGCATACACCAATTCTAACGCATGCTCACCAAAACCAGGCACCTTCCCTTGAATGGCCTTAATAAAATAAAGGACAAATCGTTGAAATTCATTCTCCTTTTCACTTAATGAAAGCCAAACATGGTCTTCTTCCCGATTCTTAAGAAAAGCTGATACAACAGTGCTCTTTCCATAACCTGTAGAAGCTGACACCAGCATCACTGGCTTCTCCTTTAGTTCATCAAATTTTACTTTAAGACCTTTGCGTTCAATAAAATCAGACGTTGGTTGCGGCAGAAAAAATTTGGTTTTTAGTATGGAGTTATCAATCAGCATTTGTCGACAAATTAGTCTTAGAACATCAAGTTATAAAGTTAATGCAAAAATCAAATTATTAAAATTTTAGGTCTATTTGCAGGGTTTAATATAACTCATTTTATATCTGTACTTTTAACAATCACAAATGTATTCGAGATAATACGTCGCAATCATATTATTTAGTTTTTAAGTGATAATAGTGGTTTTTACAATAGTTTGTTTTTACATTTCTTTTTTACCAAATAAATATACAGCTACCACTACGCACAAATAACAAAAATTTTCTTCCCATATATTAGTATAGTTCTGAATAGGAAAATAAATAGACATCCCTTCAGTATTTAAACTAAATTTTAAACGCTTTAAAATCTAATGGATCAAAATTTCTGAAATGACCATTCAATTCTATGAGTATTTTAGTACGATTAACTTCATTCAGAACCTGAATGGTTGTCAATAAATGATTCATTATAAATTCTAAACGTTCCTTTTCACTTGCTAACTGTAATAGCTGGTATTCCTGTTCAAATGAAAGACCCATTTTGTGGGCAAGGGTATAACTATTAAACATTTCTAGCTCAATGGGTGCAAAAGGAACCTCCATTAGTTGATATAACTCCTTTAGTTTTTGAAATACTCCTTCTTTGACAGATAATTCACTGTCCTTAATATTGTCTATGAATTGTACCTCGCCACCGGCGTATAATCTATTATTCATTGAATTCTCAAAGGATATCACCCTGAATATCTGTCGCGCAACACATACTACATCCATTGCCCCGCTTTCATAGGTGTTTACAACTTCCATCAACTGAACCTCAGTTCCAAAAGCAATGTTATCATCAATATACACGGGAATACCAAAAGTAATAGCCTCTTTACGGCAGTCATTGATAAGTTGTTTATACCTTTCCTCAAAAATGTGTAAAGGCACCTTTTCACCAGGAAAGAAAACAGATTGCAAAGGGAAAAAGGGTAGTTTCATATTAAAATATTTTTCTAAAAATACAAAGTGAACTACATAGTCACAAATGTCACATTAATTATGATTGTTATATTTGTAACTATTTGTTTTATTTCTAATATTTCTGCGTTTTATTTTGTGTAATAGATCCAAGTATTTTAGTTTTGCTCAAAAGTAAGGTTAAAGATGAAGTACACCGATCTATTAAACATTACAAAAGAGTACGGAAATCCTGTATATGTTTACGATGCTGAAAAGATAAAATCTCAGTTCAACAGGCTAACCAATGCCTTTAAAACGGTTAAAAAATTAAAACTAAATTACGCTGCAAAAGCACTTTCCAACCTTACAATACTAAGGTTAATGAACGACCTTGGAAGTGGTTTAGACACCGTTTCAATTCAAGAGGTGAAACTCGGTCTTCTGGCTGGTTTTAAACCTGAGGAAATCATTTATACCCCCAATGGAGTTTCTTTAGAAGAAATAGAAGAAGCCGCAGCTTTAGGAGTACGAATAAATATTGATAATCTTTCTGTCCTGGAACAATTTGGGAACAAACACCCCGATATTCCTGTATGTATAAGAATAAACCCTCATGTAATGGCCGGTGGTAATTCTAATATATCGGTGGGCCACATTGATTCAAAATTTGGAATTAGCATCCATCAGATTCCTCATTTATTGAGAATTGTTGAATTAACAAGAATGACAATCAATGGCATACATATGCATACCGGAAGTGATATTTTGGATATTGAGGTGTTTTTATATGCCTCAGAAATTCTCTTTGAAACAGCGAAAAATTTTAAAGAGCTGGACTTTATAGATTTTGGAAGCGGATTTAAAGTGCCATATAAAGAGGGAGATATTGAGACCAATATTGAGGAATTGGGCGAAAAATTAAGTGGTCGGTTTAATGACTTTTGTGAAGAGTATGGTAAAGAACTGACTCTGGCTTTTGAACCAGGTAAGTTTCTTGTTAGTGAAGCCGGTTACTTTCTTGCAAAAGTAAATGTGGTAAAACAGACTACTTCTACTGTTTTTGCCAGCGTAGATTCTGGCTTTAATCACCTAATTCGGCCTATGCTTTATGGTGCCACTCATGAAATTATCAATATCTCAAATCCGAAAGGAAAAGAACGCTATTATTCTGTAGTGGGCTATATCTGCGAAACGGATACCTTTGCCAATAACAGGAGGATCAATGAAATTTCTGAAGGTGATGTCCTTTGTTTTAAAAATGCAGGGGCTTATTGCTTTAGCATGGCCAGTAATTATAATTCCAGATACAGACCGGCTGAAGTCCTTTGGCACCAGGGTAAATCTGTACTTATACGGGAAAGAGAATCTTTTGATGATCTGATTAGAAACCAAATTGATGTTAAAGATTTGTTTGCCGTAAAGAATCAAAAAGCTTCAGTGAAATAAAGCAGCTAAATTTTCGTTAGTTTTGGTACAGTATTTGGACTAATTACTCAAATCAAATCTTATGAAATCTAAGTCCCTGGCAATTTCTACGCCTTTTCTTATAGTCTTTATTGGTTTATTAACCTTTACGTCAAATGCCCAGGAGGTTAATTGGCTAAGCTGGAATGAAGCTGCAGCCTTGGCGGCAACAGACAAGAATCCAAAGAAAATATTTGTGGACGTATATACTGATTGGTGTGGCTGGTGTAAAAAAATGGATAAGGACACATTTCAAAATGCCGAAGTGGCCGAATACATGTCCAACAACTTTTATATGGTGAAGCTGGATGGAGAAGGGAAAGAACCCATTGATTTTAAAGGCAAGACCTATAAATATGTGCCATCGGGTAAAAGAGGTTACCACGAGTTAGCTGCGGCATTGTTACAAGGACGTTTGAGTTATCCGACTGTTGTATTCATGGATGAGCAACACAATATGCTTTCGCCAGTACCCGGATATCAAAAACCAGATCCTTTTTTAAATATTGCCCGTTATTTTGGAGATAATATCTACCTGGAAAAAGACTGGAAAACGTATAGTGGTAATGGGAAATAGTTCATCTGGTTTCAATTTGCAGATTTCTAAATGAACCAGAAGAATTAAAGCCTGTCCATATTCCTATTTTATCTGATTTTATTTCAGCAAGACGCTTAATTTCCAATGTTACATCTTCAGAATTATTTACATAGACCTTTACTGTGCTTTTTCCGATTTCTATTTTTGCCGTGAACCACTGGTCCGGGTCAGGTGGATTAACAATTTCATTTTCAAACTCACCGGTGCGTGTTTCCCTAAGTTTTTTCCAGGTAAATTCCGGATGATAAATATACTGCGCCATATGAGATTTGCGGAGCTGTTCCTCAGCCACAAAATTAAAGGGTCTGAAATAAACAACCTCATAAGTAGAATCGTTTTGGATGTTAAAAGCGAATCCTACAAAACTTCTACCTGGATTATTTTCTCCTAGCAGCTCAATTTGAACTGTCCCTTCATCAAAACTTACATCCTTAAGAATTGAAATCCCATCCCCCGAAGCTGCGTTTAGCTGCACCGCGCCGGAATCATCAGCAAGTTGAGATAATTCTCTGTTAATAGTTGAAAACGAATTTGATTTGTACTTTTCTCCTAAATTGATGGTCGTATTTTGAGAATAAGCTGTAGCTCCTAAAATACAAAGGGCGACAGATAGGAATTGAAAAGTTTTCATGTATAAGGATTTTGCTGCTTCTTAGCTATTCAAAACTAAAATAGGAAATGCAGCCAACAAAGTCGGACAAATTTTGACAATTAGATCATATTTAACAGGATTACCTGCTGTAGTTGGGAGATTCCTTCGTAATTGTCACATCATGAGGATGGCCCTCATTAATACCGCTCGCGGTAATCTTTACAAATCTTCCTGTTTCTTTTAAAGTGTCTATATCTTTGGAACCGCAATAACCCATCCCGGCCCTGAGACCACCAACAAATTGATGTATACTTTCATATAGCTCTCCTTTATAAGGAACGCGCCCTACAATCCCTTCGGGCACCAATTTATTAATATCATCTTCGACGTC
>Ga0209013_10003250_pt1 | contig 14499 bp, 15 predicted proteins | sample Cruoilmetagenom2_FD_187291 | JGI IMG/M metagenome (GOLD analysis project Ga0209013, IMG submission 187291) | Oil polluted marine microbial communities from Coal Oil Point, Santa Barbara, California, USA - Sample 2 (SPAdes) (version 2) | ecosystem: Environmental > Aquatic > Marine > Oil seeps ... | reverse complement strand
GGAATTGCCGATTGGACCAACGGGAAAACAATTGAAATCAATAATGCACCTACGAATAGCCCAAGTGACAGGAAGTAAGGTGCAAATCCTGTTCCGTAATTCGGCACATGATTGACTGCTGTTTTTGTAACAGCAACTGGAGAAGATGCCATATCAATCGTATCATCGGTCATGTTGACATCACTTGCCTGATTAGAAGCATCCATCAGTTTTTCCTGGAGCGTCGCCGAACCTTCTGCAAGTTGTGATGTTCCATCAACTAACTGATTTGACCCCTTTGCGAGTTCATTGGATTTGGAAGCAAGTTCATTTGTTCCATCATTCAGTTGGTTTGTTCCTATTACCAGTTGTTGTAAGCCACCAGAAAGTTGTTGGCTACCAAGTGATGCGCTAGAGATTCCTGACTGCAACTCGACCAGTTTTGTTGAAAGTGTATGATTCCCTTTTGCCAACTTTGTTGCTCCTTCATTTAAAGCTGGAGAGGAATGGGTCAATTCGCTCAAGCCATTGGCTAATTCCGTGTGTCCGGCCGCCAAGTTATTGACACCAGTTGAAACTTCCGTTAGACCACCGTTTAATTTACTGGTGCCTCCTTGTAAATCCCCTAAGCCTTGAGAAACCTGTAGACTTCCATTTTCCAGTTGCTCAAGCGACTTCTTCAAGGAATTTTGCTGTTCTTCAGGTAGCGATTCAAGAATTGGTGCTATCTGTTCAGAAAAAGAATTAATACCAGTTGAAACCTGTGAAGCTCCCTCTGACAACTGTTGTACTGATTGATTGGCAGTAACTGCCCCCTGTTGCAATTGACCCAAAGCCGTCACTAGCTGTTGTTCTTTCTCGTTGGCTTGTGTCAATCCGTTCGAAACTTGAGCTACTCCTTGTGTATAAGTTTCCATACCTGTTTGGAGCTGGTTAGCCCCTACGGAAGCTTCACTTGCACCTTCTTGCAGCTGCTTGGCCCCAGAAGAGAGTTTACCTAGACCCTGTGTCAAATTATTGGCACCTTCGGAAGCTTTTACTGTGCCGGTTGTCAATTCATCAGTCCCGTCCGCTAACTGAACGGAGCCACTTGCAAGTTGTTCCAAGTATGATTTCAAATCAGTTGCACCTGTCGAGAGCTTATCCGCGCCTGCCGATAATTTTGATGCTCCGTCTGCCGCTTCCCCGAATCCATCACCCATTTTCGTTATGGAGGTAAATAATTTTTCAGAGTAACTGGAGACAACTTGTTTATTCACTTCAGCTCGAATTCTTTCCATTGCTGTATCGCCAATTTGTGCAGATAGGAAATTAAAACCTTCATTTGGTTTGTAGTTGATTGTTAACTTTTCAGGTTCCTCATCCAGAAGTGTGGTGGCGTGCTGTGAGAAATTAGAGGGAATTTCAATTACCATATAGTATTCTTGATTTCCCAGTGCTTTTTCTCCCTCTTCTTTTGTCACTTCCACAAAATGAAACTGTTTACTGTCTACTAAGTTTTGCGTTACGTCTTTCCCGACGAATAACTGTTCCCCATCTAGTTCGGCACCCTCATCTTCATTGACAATCGCAACGGGCATATCGCTGAGTTGAGCATACGGATCCCAAAATGCCCATAAAAACATACCAGCATACAATACTGGTATAAATAGTACCGCCAATATGGGTATAAGCAGTTTTCGGTTTTTAAAGATATTCAGAAACTCTTGTTTTATCATGATTTCCCCTCCAAATACTAATTGACCATTTTATTCATCCGGTCATTATCTTGCAAAAAAAGAGTCTCACCTGATGAGACTTTTAAAAATTGTATCTCCAAAAACTTCCACGATTTTTTTTTCAGGCAATGCGTGATCATGGGTCAACTGCCAATCTACGGCAAAGGCCATATAGGCTTTAAATATCAAGTATGCAACCAATTCGACATTGACTTGTCGAATTTCATTTTTATCGATTGCATTCTGTATATTTTCGGCAATGTAGTGCACAATTTCTTGCTCAATTTTCACAAGAACTTCTTGAACAATGGGAGTTTTCATTTCTTTTTCTTCCGCTATTAATTTAGCAAGTAGAGCATGTTGCTCCCGGAATTCCAGCATTTTCATCAATACAAGATGCGCATTTTCTTGGAAAGAACGGTCTTCCGAGATTACAGCATCTTTTTCGGCCTTCATTTCCTTAATCATTGTAAAGACAATTTCGTGGAATAACTCTTCTTTATTCGAAAAGAATGTGTAGATGGTTCCTTTTCCTACAGTAGCCAACTTTGCGACTTGATCCATCGTCGTTGCTTTATAACCAAACAAGGAAAATGATTTTGTTGCGGCTTCTAAGATTTCCTGTCGTCGATCCATGAACATGTCACCTCTTTTCAATAAAAATGACTAAAAAACCGTAATGGTCATTCAGTCAATATCATAACCAGTTTACTTCCTTTTTGCAAGAGTTTATTTTAAATCCAGTCAAATGCCTAGCAGTGCATCGATCAATTTAAGGATGAAATAGGTAGTAATGATAGCAAGGGCTGTTGCAATTATGGTACTAATAAAAATCGTCATGATACTACCAGTACCAATATGATCAAATATTAGGATACCAAGCAAAAAATCATAAACATAGATAAGGATAAAGAAAATTAAAAACTTCATGATTTTAAACATAACTACCATTCCTTTCTAAAATCTCTTTTATTAGATATACCCCAATTCAGACAGTTGAATTAAGTTTATTAAGAGAATATGAGTGTTCTTACTGAAATCCTTTAATTGGATGAGATTACCCTAGGAGTTTCGAAAAGTTTCCTGATAAAACAAAATCCAAGTCAGAAATGCAGACTTGGATTTTTCTTTCTATAAAAGTTTATTTCACAAACAAGTCTTCCAGGATTTCAGCAACGGCAGCTTTCCCTTGATTGACACAGTCCGGTAAACCTAATCCTTCTAACGAACTACCAGCCATTTTAATCATTGGGAATGCTTCATAAACTTCTTGCTTCACTTTTGCAATTCGTTCTTTATGTCCAACCACGTATTGTGGCGATGCATTTTTCCATCGAGTCACAACTGTAAATAGGGGATCACCCTCGATTTTGGTAGTCTTTCGAAGATCTGCCAAAACTAATTTTTCCAGTTCATTATCAGAAAGCTCAACCACTGATTCATCACCAGCACGTCCTACGTAACCACGAAGCAGTACATGCCCTTCCGGCGTTGTGGTTGGCCACTTTCGATGAGTCCACGTACAAGCAGTAATTGAATAATCGCTATTTCTTGATACAAGAAAACCTGTGCCTTCTTTTTCCTGTGTAACTGCGTTTTCTTTGAATGCCATTGCAATTGTTGCGACGGATGTAGCGGGCATATCTTGAAGTTCAGTCATTAAACCGTGTTCTTCAAATATCGGGAGGGATGCCAGATGAGGCGTTGTCAAAATCAAACCATCCAGCAACATTTCCGAACCATTATTCAGCCGAATATTTACTTTCTCGCCGACTCTCTCCAAACGCTCTAAACGAACACCTTTTATAACAGAACCAGGCTCCAACTGTTCTTCAATCGCCACAACAATTGTTTCCAAGCCATTTTTGAAGGTACGAAAAACACCTTCTTTCGGTTTGTTTTTAGGGGATTTCGGCGTTGTCTTTTTTGTACCGACAATCAAGCTGCGATGTTCTTTTTCCATCTTGTAAAATTGGGGGAACGTCGCTTGCAGACTTAGCTTGTAAATGTCTCCTGAATAAACACCAGCTAACAAGGGTTCAATTAGGTTTTCTACTACTTCCCCCCCAAAACGTCTACGTAAAAAATGACCAACAGACTGATCACCTTTTACAGAGGATTTTGGCAGTACAAAATCACCTGCTGCGCGGATTTTTCCACTCCAGGAGAACAATCCTGAAGTGATGAAAGGTGAAATTTGAGTAGGCACTCCCATTACAGATCCACCTGGAATTGGATGTAACTCATCATTTACAAGGACATACGCTTGACCAGTTGCATTGCTTACAAGTTGGTCACTTATTCCTAAGTCGTCCGCTAAAATGCCCATACTTTTTTTACGTTCTAAGAATGAATCCGGCCCACGTTCAATGACAAAACCATCTTTTCTTACCGTCTGGATTTTACCTCCAAGTCGGTGTGAAGCCTCTATTAAGACAACTTCGAGTGGGTACCCTTTTTCTTTAGCCTCTTTTTGCAAATAAAAGGCAGCTGCTAGACCGGTTATCCCGCCTCCTACAACCGCTACTTTTCGTTTCTCTCCAGACACGTTCATCATCACTTTCGGGTTAGGTTTCTTATTTCTTTCCTAAATGTTTCAATACTACATCTGACATCGCATCAATAAATAAAGGTAGTGTATTCGGCATTTCAGGACGGTAATAATTTGCACCAATTTCATCACAGACGACTTTACACTCGTAGTCATTATCAAAAAGCACTTCCAAGTGATTCGCAACAAATCCAACCGGGGTGTAAACAAAAGAGGTATAGCCCTTGTCCTCAAACAATTCTTTGGTCAAGTCTTGAACATCCGGACCAATCCAAGGTTCAGGTGTTTGACCTGCACTTTGCCAACCTAATTCGTAATTTTCTATTCCAGCAGATTGTGCAATCAGGTCTGCTGTTTCTCTTAATTGGTCAGGGTATGGATCACCATTTGCAATAATCTTTTCAGGTAAAGAATGCGCAGAAACAATCAGGCATGCTTTCGCACGTTCTTCAGGTGACATTGCACTAAATGTAGCTTCAACTTTTTCTGACCAGTACTGGATGAATTTCGGTTCATCATACCAGCTTTCAACCGATGTGATATTAAGGCCGCCGAGTTTCTCAGCTGTTTCCTGCACTCGACCGTTGTAAGACTTAATTGAGAATGTCGAGAAATGCGGTGCCAATACCATGGAAATGGCTTCAGTAATGCCATCTTTGTGCATTTGCTCCACTGCATCTTCCACGAATGGCTCAATATGTTTTAACCCAATATATAGTTTGAATTCAATTTCATCTTGAACTTCATTCAAACGGTCTCGCAAAGCTTCAGCTTGATCGTTCGTGATTTTAGCAAGTGGGGAAATTCCACCGATGGCTTTGTAACGGCTACGCAAGTCCTCAAGCGACTCTTCACTTGGTGGACGACCATGACGAATATGAGTATAGTAACGTTCAATATCTTCTTCCTTGTATGGCGTCCCATATGCCATGACAAGGAGTCCCATTGTTTTTTTAGACAATTTCTTCCACCTCATTAATCAATTTAAAACGCTTTTATTAAGCTCTACTATTTATGACTTTGCTTTCATTTGTTCGCGACTGTATTCATGTACAAAGGTCGTCAAACGTTTTAATGTATCCGGGTTAACTTCAGGGAACACACCATGTCCAAGATTAAAGATATGATTTTGATGTTCAATTCCTTGATCGACAATTTCTTTCGCACGTTCTTCAATGACAGACCAATCCGCCAGTAATAATGAAGGATCTAGATTTCCTTGAAGTGTTTTCGTTAATCCCATTGCTCGTGCTTCTTTGATTGATAAACGCCAATCTAAACCTACAACATCCACAGGAAGATCATGCCACTCTTTTGCTAAGTGACTAGCACCTACACCAAATGTCGTCACTGGTACACCTAGTTCTTTGATGCTTGAGAAAATACGTGTCATGACGGGTTTGATGAAGATACGATAATCTTCAATATTCAAAGCACCGACCCATGAGTCAAAAATTTGGATGGCTTTTGCCCCTGCATCAACTTGTGCTTTTGTATACACAATAATCATGTCCGCCAACTTGTCCATTAGCGCGAACCAAGCTTGTGGTTCAGACACCATAAATGCTTTGGTTTTATTATAATTTTTAGAAGGACCGCCCTCAATCATATAGCTTGCCAATGTAAAAGGCGCGCCCGAGAAACCAATCAAAGGTACATTTAGTTGTTCTTGTGTCAATATCTTGATTGTTTCCAAAACAAAAGGAACATGATCTTGTGGAGAAAGTTCTCCAAGTTTTTCTACGTCTGAAACGGTACGAATCGGATTTGAAATAACCGGACCTACACCTGCTTTAATTTTCACATCCACGCCGATTCCCGGAAGTGGTGTCACGATATCTTTATACAAAATTGCCGCATCCACATCGTAGTTTTCGACTGGTAAGCGAGTGACATACGCGCAAAGTTCCGGCTGGTGCGTAATTTCTTCTAGTGAATATTTTTCCTTAATTTTACGGTATTCTGGTTGTGAGCGTCCTGCTTGACGCATATACCATACAGGCGTGTAATCAACTTTCTCGCCTCTTGCCGCACGTAAAAATGTGTCATTGATCTTTCTCATATATCTGGTTCCTGCCTTTCAAAAAAACGTTTTTGTGTATGATGCCTACTCACAAGCGACGTTGTCGGACTAGAGTAGTGTTTTTAGCTTTTCTTGTATATTCGTTCTTAATATAGTCGTTCTTTACACTATTGTATAGAATTCAGGTCCAATTGTCATAGAATTGTCTTGATTGGGAGACACTCTTTTGACATAGAGTTGTTTCGAGCATTTTTGAATGGGGAATAATATACTGTAGCTACAGATACGGAGGGATATTAATGAACATTTATTTAACTTCAGGAACACCTGAATTCATGAACTCTTTGAAGGAAAAACACACTAATGAGAAAATGGTTGTACTGCATGGTGATGGCAACTCAGTGTTACTGCACGAAACGAATGGGAAAACGGTTTTCTCAACTCCTCGTAAGTATGAAGTTCTAGATGCTACTGGAGAAATCAGTGAACAAGGATATTTTGTGTTAAATAACATTCCGGTAACGGATGAAGGTCGTCCGATTTTTGAACACCGGTTCAGTAACCGTGCACGTGCAATAGAAAACGAACCTGGATTCATAGCCATACGTGTATTGCGTCCAGTCGATTCCGATACGTATATTATCTTGACCGAATGGACAGGACCCAGTTCTTTTGAAGCTTGGCAAACGTCACAGGCATACAATAAAGCTCATGAACAACGTGGTTCGGAAGCTGGTATCGATCAACGCCCGAATATCTTTTCAAGTTCATCATACGTTTCGACCTATACGACTTCAAAAAAAGAAAACCAAAAAGAAGTTTAAGCTGTGTTAAATTCAACTCCTCTCCTCAAAATGAAATAGAAATTCACACATCCTATACTGAATATTACATTTAACACTGCCCGTATTTGGTGGTGTTTTTTTAATTTAACTGGACAACATAATTCGAGGAGTTGATTTTTTGCATAAAACATTGCTTGCATTTTTTCTCACTGGAGTTGTCATTATATCCATTACTTTTGCAGTTAAGGCAAATGTTGACGATTCAACTTACCTGACTCAAAAAATTGAGGATTGTCCAAGGGAAAGCGACTTATTACAAACATCTAACGATGATCGGGAAGAACTCACAAGAGCCTTAGGAACATTAATCCCTGAGACTTACATCAAAGGAGACGAGAACGGAGACTATTACAATGAATGGAGTATTATTACCGTAACGCCTTTACCAATGACCATTGGTAGCCATACGGAAGATATTTATTATGAAATCGCAAAAAATTTCTGTCAAAAAGAAGTGGCAAATAAATCTTGGTTAATCCAATTGCATTTCCCAAAGTGGGATGGTGTAAGTACAAGCAATAACGAAGGCGAAATTTTTGTAGCAAAAAGTAAAGAAAAAGGATGGTATGTGTGGTATAGATACCACTAACTAAATATAATAAAGAACCAGCACTGTAATTTGCAGTGCTTTTTTATATGTATGACAAGTTTACTAGTATGGAACTCCCAAAAGAATTCCCTTCACTTGACGTCAATGACTCAAGTTGTGTTGAATACTTAAACTTAAAGTGTTCCTAAGAGATATTGAATGTTATAATAACTAACATTCAAACTATTCCGACGTTCGAAAGGAGAATGAATCTCATGAAGAATCAACTATTATTTGAAAAACTGGAAGCCTCATATGAGGAAATGCAAGTAATCCGCCGACATTTACATATGCACCCTGAAGTTTCTTTTCACGAAACGAATACAGCGAAATACATACAAGATTACTATGCGAATTTAGGTGTGGAGTTCACACCAAACGTTGGTGGTAATGGTGTTGTAGCACGTATAAAAGGGGCTTTGCCAGGAAAAACAGTCGCACTGCGAGCAGACTTTGATGCCTTGCCTATTCAAGATGAAAAAGACGTACCCTATAAATCAACCGTTCCTGGCGTAATGCACGCATGTGGACATGATGGTCATACTGCTACACTTTTAGTGCTTGGAAAAACATTATTCGAAATGCGTGAACAACTTTCAGGCGAATATGTGCTAATTCATCAGCACGCAGAAGAATATGCGCCAGGTGGGGCAAAACCGATGATTGAAGCGGGATGCTTGGAAGGTGTTGACGCGATTTTCGGAACTCACTTGTGGTCCTTGACTCCTGCTAATACGATTGAGTATCGAGTTGGACCGATAATGGCAGCCGCTGACCGTTTTGAAATCACGATACAAGGTCGTGGAGGCCATGGTGCGAGTCCTCACCAAACAAAAGATTCAATTGTCATCGGTGCACAACTCATCACCAATTTGCAACAAATCGTTTCCCGACGAGTGAACCCGGTTGAATCCGCTGTTCTATCAGTGGGATCTTTTGTTGCACATAACGCATTTAACGTTATTGCAGACTCCGCGAAGTTAATCGGCACCGTTCGTACATTCATTCCAGAAGTGCGTGATTTAATGGAAAGAGAGTTAGAACGTGTTATTCAAGGAACTTGCCTTGCGAACGATTGTACATATGAATTTTTGTATGAACGTGGCTACAGTGCAGTCGTTAACCATGAAGCCGAAACAAATTTATTAAAAGAAGTTGCTGAACAAATCCCTGGTGTTTTAGAAGTTCGTGAAACCGAACAACATATGGGTGGCGAGGACTTTGCCTTCTATCTGGAAAAAGTACCCGGCACTTTCTTCTTCACAGGTGCACAGCCAAAAGGAGAAGTTTATCCCCATCACCACCCGAAATTTGATTTTGAGGAAAGTGCAATGTTAGTAGCAGCCAAAACATTAGGCTCAGCGGTTATTTCATATCAAGAGTAAATACTATCCGACACCAATATTTGGTGTCGGGTTTTCTTTTCGTTCACTTTTCGGTTGATAAATACCAAAATGATGCGATTCTACAAGTTTAATTGGGTTTGTAAATAAACGCTTTATTTTCAAGCTACTTTTCACTGAAAAAGTAGCTTTTTATTGTGCGAAAGTCTGCCAGTTAAGTCGACTTCCGAATAATTAATGGGCATACGCATATTATTTTAGAACAACCGTCTAATTGGAGGCTGCAAAGTGAAAAGGTCAAACAACGGAGTTTTCCTGCTACTAGGTTGCTTATTAGTGACTCTTGTCGCTATTATCATGATTATCTTCTCTTTAGGCAAAGAATCCGATCATGACCTATACCTTCGTGATATTGAAGAAGTGGCACTTGTAAAGGAAAAAATGATTGAAACGGATTTTGAGGCACAGCTCATTGCAGCTTTAAAAGACGAAGGTTACAAACCTACAGGTAGCTTTTCTTACACCATTTTCAGTATGAATAAAAAAGAAATGACAATTGTTTTGCACGGAATCGATACGAGCCGAAAAAAATCCCAAAGTTACATACAAGTCCTTTCAGACAAACTTTCAACTTCCATTGGACTTGGTACATTTGATGTCACTATATTGGAAGATAAAGATTAACCACTTACTTGTATGAGGCTCAAACGATTCAACCTAAAATTGAAAGGATGTTTACATGGATTTACCAGTTGCCATTGGATACAGGATACTTCAGAAAGTTTCACCGAAAATAACCATCTATTATCCGTTCGTAGTAGGCTTGGCAAACCGACAAGCAGAAACAAATATCAATGCCGCAATTGTACAATCATTGAACGAAATCTTGGTCGAACTTGGCTACCACGATGCCAATCTCCAAGAAATGCTTGGGCAATTTGAAGTGAAAACAAATGAAAGAGGTATTTTCAGTCTGTCACTCACCGTTTATTCTTTCACAGGCGGTGCACACGGGATGACCATCATTAAATCCCTGACGTTTGATGTGGTGACAGGCAGACAATATAATTTAGCTGATTTGTTTAAAGTAGAGAGTGATTACGTAACTAAGTTATCCTCCATCATACAAAAGAAAATAAATGATTGGGAAACACCTCTCCTCGATGAATTTACCAAGATTAGAAGTGACCAGGATTTCTATGTGGCCGACCACTCACTCGTCATCTATTTTCAACTCTATGAAATCACTCCATACGTTGCTGGGTTCCCCTACTTCCCGATTCCAATTCTCGATATTCAAGACATCATTAACCCTAATGGCCCACTAGAAAAACTACTGCCTTTTTAAAAAATAAATTTATTCCTATTTACACAAAAAAAGGTCTCGTCGCCCGAATTCATGAGGGGTACGAGACCTTTCTATTTTATTTGCTCATTCGTAAAGTAATTTCACTCACTACAACCACGATAATTGGCAGGAGATATAAACTAATACTGTCCGCTCCCACAATAATTACTGTCACAAAAATGATGACTGATTGCATGAGCTGGATTGTACGTACCAATTTTACCACTGCCTCAATTCGTGCACTTTCGTGAACCGGAAATAGCATGTCCATACGAAATTCACTCGATGAAGAAAGTGCTTGTTTGATTTGTAACGTAGTAGCAAACGCTAAAGCACCCACAAATACCATTACCACTAAAGGAATTCCAATAAACGCTGCGCCCAATGCAGAAAGCGCTGTTAATCTCAGCCATAAATAAAAAGTGTCATCCGTCCTTACAAATGTGCGGAATATCAAATAGTTTTGCGAATTTTTTTTATCGTATGGAACCAATCGATAGACACCATCGAGCCATGCCCTACGTCTAATACTTCCCCGAATGTGAGGAACATCTGTAAAGTAGTTTGCAAAGCGGTAAAAACGCAACATACGATTCTGTTCCAGTTTCACAAAGTGCTCATATGGAAATGGTTGACGCTTCATTTGACGACTCCATGTAAATGCATAAAAAGCGACCGGAATTGCCAATAATGCCATGAACAGCGGGTTCATCGTGAAAATTGCCGCCAGAACGGCAATTGATACCAGTGCTCGCACAGTACGGTCGCCCCAAACCCCTTGCCCAAGATTCGCCCATCTGAACGCAAATTCAACATGTACATTCCAAAACTTCATTAGCGCGATGGATATGAATACAACACCTAAAGTAACTTTATCTAGGTCTCCCACTTGCATCAACATCGGGATAGCAACGATAAAAGGAAGTAACACAATAAATACTTGGGACCAAACCGTCCACGACAAAGCTTTTCTCATATACATCATTAAGCTTGATTCAAGTGGTAATAAATAAACTTTATCAGGTTCACGAATCAAGGTTGTAGGCGGGCTAAAAGAAAGTAAAATGCCAATGACACCGGCTACTAACCATGTTGCCGGAAAATCATCAGGAGCTACCTTCAACCATTCACTGTATTGGTATCCTGCCGCTCCAAGCACGAAAACGATGACAATGACAAGGTGTCCCGTGATGACATACTTTAAATATTTTTGAAGTTCGTTTACATAGTGAAGAAAGCGTACTCGCCACACATCATGCAAGGTCTTCATGATCTTGCTCCTTTGTCATGGCAATATACAGGTCATCCAGTGTTGCAAGCGGCATATTGAATGAAGCCCGCAAATCGTCCATCGTTCCTTGTGAGCGTATTCGACCATTGTGTAATAGTAAGATTCGATCACAATAGCGTTCAGCTGTCGCTAATATATGTGTCGACATCAAAACTGACGCACCCATTTTTTTCTTCTCGTTCATTTGATCAAGCAATGATTGAATGCCAAGGGGATCGAGACCCACAAATGGCTCATCAATAATATAAAGTTTCGGATCCACTAAAAATGCACACATAATCATGACTTTTTGGCGCATTCCTTTTGAGAAGTGTGATGGGAACCAGTTCAATCGCTTTTCCATGCGGAATTCTTTCAACAATACTTCGGAACGAGAGGCTAGTGTCACTTCATCAAGCCCATAGGCCATTGCAGTAAGCTCCAGATGTTCTTTTAAAGTAAGTTCGTCATATAAAACTGGAGTCTCAGGGATATAAGAAAACGAAGACCGATACTTGTCCATATCTTCTTCAAATGTGACATTATTCAATCGGATTTCTCCATTTTTAGGGTTCATTAAACCAATAATATGTTTAATTGTCGTACTCTTCCCTGCACCGTTCAGTCCGATTAGACCGACCAGTTCACCAGGTGCAACCGAAAAAGATAAATCATGTATTACAGGTCTTCGTGTGTACCCACCTGTTACCGAGCTGACATCTAAAATATTCATCAAGGCACCTCATTTCTACTTATTATCTTATCAAAACATTGATTAGAAAAACACAGTTTGCACCAACAATGGTGCGAACTGATGTCTTTTCTTATACTGATATCCAAAAACCTTTCAATAACTAGCAGTGCTAGAAAAACACAGTTTGCACCAACAATGGTGCGAACTGATGTCTTTTCTTATACTGACATCTAAAAACCTTTCAATAACTAGCAGTGCTAGAAAAACACAGTTTGCACCAACACAAACGATAATACATAATCACCCATGTTTTCAATCTATGATAAAATCAGATACATAATGAGAGAGGAAGTGTAATCTATGAGTGATTGTTTATTTTGCAAAATTGTAGATGGTTCGATTCCAAGTACGAAAGTATATGAAGATGAGCATGTATTAGCCTTTATGGATATCATGCCCCTTACAAAAGGCCATACATTACTGATTCCGAAAAAACATCATGAAAATGTTTATGACATGTCTTCCGAAGAGGCGGGACAATTATTTTCAGTTGCTCCTAAGATTGCAGAAGCACTAAAAGCTTCTTTTCAACCAGCTGGGTTAAATTTATTAAACAATAATGGTGCTCCTGCTGGTCAAAGTGTTTTCCATTTCCATCTACATTTTATTCCACGGTATGATCAAACGGACGGATTGAAATTAAATTGGCAAACGAAAGAAAAACACTATACAAACGAATTGTTCGCTGAATACGCAAATAAAATCAGCGAAAATCTAACTAAATAAACTTGCATTGAGTTTGTCAAACTAGTAATATGATTAATAAGTTTCTCGCTGTCGATCAAAGGATACGTCAGGGGAAACAAAAAACAGTTGAGAATAGTTGAGGAGAGATGAGCAAATGAATACGAAGAATTTAGTGTTAATGGCCCTACTAGTTGGTGTAGGTGCAGCGTTGTATTTAGTGATTCCAGGATTTAGTGGTGGGATGAAACCCGACTTCATGTTAACGATGATGTTTATTGGCATTCTACTATTCCCTAAAGCATCACATGTATTTTTACTAGCTTTAACTACTGGTGTGATATCGGGATTATTTTCAACATTTCCAGCAGGATTCATTCCGAATATAGTCGATAAATTTATTACAGCATTTGTATTTTTTGCAGTAGTTGTTGCATTAAAGCATATTACAACGAAGCTTCCTGTAGCAGTGGTATTAGTAGGTATTGGTACATTCTTGTCAGGCGTTATCTTTTTATCCGTCGCAATTTTTGTACTAGGCGTGGACGTCCCATTTGGCGCACTTGTCATTGGAGTCGTATTACCAACTGTTGCGTTAAATGCAGTTGCTTTCTTCTTTATTTTCCCGATTGTAACGCAATTAGTGAAGCGCTCCAAATTCGAAACAGCTCTTACAAACTGAATATATGGACCTGCCAACTTGGCAGGTCCTTTTTTGTGTTGTCATGTCATGTCCTTCATGTTTTAATTAAATGATATGAAGGAATAGTATACATATATGAAAGGAGTGCTTTTCATGAAAGCGTCTACATTTATTGTTGGTTTGGCAACAGGTGTCCTGGCAGGATCAGCAGCAGTTTTATTTTCAACTCCTCAATCGGGTAGTGAATTGCGTTCAAATGTTAAAACTGTATCGTCAGACTGGAAAGAAAAACTTTCCGAAGTGAAATTCCAAATTAATGACTTAAAACAATCGATTGCTGGTTTATCAAAAGAAGCAAAAACGGAAATTCCACAAACGATTGAGGAACTAAAACAATCTGTTCAAGCGTGGCAAACAGAAACAGCTCCAATCCAAGAGAATTTACAAAATGAAATTAACTCAATCCAATTAGCGATGGAGGAACTTGAAAAATCATTAGCAAAACACCAAAAGGACAAACCATCTACTCATGAATAAACAAGAATGTCTCACATTATGTGAGGCTTTTTTAAAAGATAAGAGTTTATACTGTAGCAATATGTAAGTTGTTTTAACAGAAGAGAACTCCTTCTGAAAACAAATCAAGCTGAGATTTCCGGGAAATTTATAAAGCACCATGCTAGACCATTACTTAATGAACGCTTGAAGAGGAACCAAGTGACTGCGTCACTTGGTTCCTCTTTGCGTTTCAA
>Ga0209013_10003249_pt1 | contig 14499 bp, 10 predicted proteins | sample Cruoilmetagenom2_FD_187291 | JGI IMG/M metagenome (GOLD analysis project Ga0209013, IMG submission 187291) | Oil polluted marine microbial communities from Coal Oil Point, Santa Barbara, California, USA - Sample 2 (SPAdes) (version 2) | ecosystem: Environmental > Aquatic > Marine > Oil seeps ... | reverse complement strand
CGAAGGTTGCCTCAGGCCATGGCGGCACGTAGATATCAGCCAGTGGGCAGGTGATCAGCTTATAGGCGGGGTCACGGTCCAGGTGCAGGTGCCCTGGGAAAAAGGTCCCTGCGCCCGCAAGCTGCCGCCGACAGACACAAGGGTCACCATCGCCCGCAAGCAGGGTTATGTGGTCGTCGCCCGCAAGAACCTGCTGCACAGATACAACCTGGCTGGCGAGCTGCTGGCTGAGTGGCAGGTGGAGGGCGAGGTTCGCAGCTTTGCCTTGGGCACTGACGACAGTGTGTATGTCGCGGTGACTGGAGCCCCGGCCGTGTTCAGGTACGGCCCCGAAGGGCAACTGATAGGCGACTGGGGTGTGGAGGCCGATCCGGAGCGCCTCTCCGTGGTTCCAAGCGGCGAGGTGATCGCGGTCAGCAGCGAGGGCCGTATCGTGTTTGTCCACGACCCTGAGGGTGACCTGCTGGACTCGTGGGAAACCCAGTTGGGCTAGCCCGCACGGACTGTGAGCAGCCGGTCCCTGTACACCGGGACACCGGCTGCCAGCATCGACAAACCAAGAGCCGCCTGAGCCCGGCTCTTGATCTCGGCAATTTGCGAGAAACAGACTGGCGGTGCTCATGATGCCAACGAGGCCGTCGTGAGCATCGCCTCGCCGGCAAGGAAGCATGCCGGACAACGGAGGGAGGTCTGCAATGACGAACCAGGCTAGACAATGGATCCCGGTGGCCCCTGATGCCGCCGAAGCGGAGCGTGCGCAGAAAATGGTCGTGTCGTCCAACTTTGTAGACGTGCGAGGCGTGGCCCCAGCTGACACCGCCACCGGGCGGACGAGGGTTCACTACGAGTTGAGGGGCATGTGGCGAGATATGCTCACCTACGAAGGTACTGACTTTGACACGCTCCTGGTGCCGGAAGCCGGGCGGATGCAGGTAGCGGGTGCTCCTGAGGTTCCCCAGGAAGGCGTGTTTGTGGCAGTACCCGAAAATGCAGTGGTCAAGGAAGTAAGAATCGTCGAAAAGAAGGAGCGGGAATTGCCAGGAGCCTATGATCTCGTGCCGGCCTCGGCACCTGTTCTGGAGGGGATGGAGCCCGAACATATCCCGGACCAAGCGATCTATGGCAGCGATGAGCCCTACCCTGGCAAGCACGTAGAGTTGCTGGGGACAAAGCACATTGCCGGCAGGAAGGTAGCCCACGTCCTCGTATATCTTTTGCAGTACAGGCCGCAATCGAAAAGGATCACAGTGCTGGAATCTGTCGACATCGAGGTACTCTACGAAAGCCTGCCCGGAGTCGATGCAGGGCCTCGAAGGAAGCTGCTGCGAAAGTCGCCAATGGAGCAGATGATCCTGGACTCTGAAAGCATCGACGAGGGCGAGAGATCCAAACTGGACTCGTCCAGCAGCCCTGCAGCCGGGCTCGATGCGGGAGGGCTGAAAAGCCCCGCGCTGCGGGGCGAATTCCTCATCATCACCACCGAGGACCTCAAGGACTCTGTAGAGCCCCTTGTCGCCGCAAAGCGCAGAAACCACCGCACTCAAGTCGTAACCAAGGCGGAGATTCTCTCCGAGTTTCCCGGTGCCAGCGCTGAAGAATCGATCCAGAGCTTTATCTGGTACGCCGTCAACCACTGGCGTGAGCCGCCCGACTGGGTGGTGCTGGCCGGCGATGTGGATAGCATCCCAACACGCATCATGGACTTTGAAACCCAGCACCCCCAGTTGCCCCCGACTCTGGCGTCTGACCACTTTTATTCCGACCTGTGGGATGATCTCACCCCCGAGATCGTAGTCTCCAGACTGCCCACTTCTGACCCCCAGGCCATGCGGCAACTCTGCAATCTGGCGGCCTCCGGAAGCAGTCAGAGTGGGGCCTGGAAGAAGAACCTGCTATTGGCGGCCTATGAGAGTTCCGGCTACATCAACTGCTCGGAAGATATCGCCAATACGGCACAGGCTCGTTTCACGGTATCCAAGAGATACGGTGGGCAATCGAACAGCCAGGAGGTCAAGGACGATCTGAACAGTGGCGTGGCCATTGCCAACTACCGGGGCCATGGAGATGATAATGCTTGGGCTTCCAGCAACGGCCTGAACAGCGCCGACGTTCAAGCGCTCAACAACGTCAACCGCATCCCCCTTGTTTTCAGCATCGCCTGCTGGAACGCTCACATAGACATGCCTGGAGAGTGCTTTGCGGAAACATGGATCCGCGGGGAGAAAGCTCTGGCCTTCCTCGGCGCCACCAGGCCATCATTCACCGCTGCGAACCATGACTTTAACAGATACCTTTTTGACGCGATCATCCACTATGACCTTGCCAGAGTAGGGGAGATCGTCAACTGGGCCAAGGCCAAGCTCCTTCTGAATTCCTCGCCGGCGCAGTACGCCCAGGACAACGTGCGCATGTATGTCCTCCTGGGCGATCCGACGGCTGGCGTCTTTTTCGTGGGAAACGGGAAAAGCAAACGCATCCATCACGCTGATTGCCGCTGGGTGGAGCGGATGTCTGCTGCCTCCAAGGTGTTTTTCTCCTCCATCGAGGAGGCCACTCAATTGGCCTATAAGCGGTGCTTCTACTGCTTGGCAGAGTAGACGAGCACCTGCAACCCACAGGACTAGAGTCCGACATCCATCCGGCGGTGGCCAGTCAGCGATCACACGGGCTAGATCACAGAGGATCCTTGCTGGATCCCTCCATTGAGGTGCAAGCTGGTGCCCGACACCCAGCGGGCGGCCGGGCTCGCAAGATAGAGCACACCCTCACCGACGTCTCGCGGCGTGCCGAGGCCCAGCGGGTAGGGCCGGGTTCGCTGCTCGCGGATTTCGGGCGTCCACCCAAAGTCCCTCGACTCGACCAGCGAGGGCAGGATGGCGTTGACCCGCACACCCCGTCCGGTCACCTGCTCAGCAAGGGCCACAGTCAGGCCCAGGACGCCGGCCTTGCTGGCGTTGTATGCCGGGGACAGACCTTTGCCGCCGTGTCGAGCCGCCGACGAGCTAATGTTGACGATGCAGCCGCTGCCGGCCTGCAGCATCGGTACCAGGGCCGCCCTGGAGCAGTAAAAGACACCGCTCAGGTTGACGGCGATGCATCGCTCCCACTCTTCGTCGGGCAGATCCCAGGCGTTACCGTCCGGAGCGTCGATGGCCGCGTTGTTCACCAGAATATCCAGGCGGTCGTACTGGGCCAGCGCCAGGTTCACCAGCGCCCCGTCATCGCCAGGATTGCTGGTGTCCATGACCATATTCACAGCATCGCCGCCAGCGGCACGGATCTCCTGCACGGTGACCGACGCGTCCTGGATGTCTCCGATGACGATCCTGGCTCCCGCTTCCGCCAGGACCAGCGCGATCCCCCGGCCAATCCCCTGGGCGGCGCCAGTGACGATGGCGACCTGCCCGTCCACTCTGTGCATTTCAGGCATAGGTTGAACCCTTCCTATTCCAGTTTTCTGATGCCAGGCGCTGAAAGCCTGGTTTTGCTCAAGAGGCAGGAATGTGATACAATTCTGGCTAGTTCAGAAAGGTGGAGACGCGATAGATGAACGAGATACTGACTCCCGATGCTCCGATGCCAGCAGGACATTACTCTCAAGCAATCGTGCACAATGGCCTGGTCTATGTCTCTGGACAGCTGCCCGTCCATCCAAAAACCGGAGGTAAACGCGTTGGCTCGATTGAAGAGCAGACCAGCCAGGCCCTGCAAAACGTAGCTGAGATCCTGGAGGCTGCAGGCAGCGACCTGAGCCAGGTCATCAAAGCGACGGTCTACATATCGGACATTGGCTTGTGGGATCGAGTGAACAAAGTGTATGCAGAGTTCTTTGGAGCGCATCGTCCAGCAAGAGCAATCGTACCAACCCGCGAGCTGCATTTTGGATACCAAATTGAGATCGAGGCCATCGCTGCCGTAAACGAAGGCCCTCCGCGAGCCCCAGAGACAGACAGTTGAGGGACACCGTAGCTATTGTATCACGGCACCACGCTTCGTGCAAGCTCAAGCTATGAGACCATTAGGGCGCTTGCATCAAAGTGGCCTAAAATCTGCCTAGTTTCCATAAACTTGTCCACTTACTTGAAGCTGTGCGAAAGGTCCGGATTCCGGTAACAAACAGGGCACGCGTCCCACTTTGAGTCGAAAATCAAAGGATAATAGGGCGCGCGACTCGGTTCCAAACGTTTTTCGCCTACCGCGCCCCACGGCACGAGAATCAACCGAGTTTTTAGACAGTTTGGCTCCCAGCGGACCACAGTCCGCGTGCAAGCGGTGGACTGTGGTCCACCGCTTGCAAATGGACAACTTGATGGAAACCAGGCAGGCCTTAGGCCAGTATGACGCAATCGCTCTGATGAGATTATCTTTGCACGGGGATAGAGGAAACCCATGACCTACAGAAGCGTCATCGTGCCCAGAAGAGGCCCGCCAGAAGTCCTTGAGATCGCTGAGAACGAAATTCGCTGGCCATCGGCCGGAGAGGTGAGGGTGAGGACTCTTGCCTGCTGCGTATGCCGGCCCGATATTCAAGCCCGCTATGGCGAGACACCCATTGCGCCCCGCATGCCCTTTGTGCCAGGCTATGCCATCGTGGGCACCGCCGATGCCCTCGGCGAAGGCGTCGATGGCGTCATCGCGGGCGACCGTTTTGCCGCACTGACCGTCTTTGGAGGCTATGCCGAGTACATCTACCTGGACGAGAACGACCTTATTCCCATTCCCGCCAACCTGGATCCAGCAGAGGCTGTGACGCTCATCCTGAACTACCTGGTCGCCTACCAGACGCTTCATCGCTCTGCAAAAGTCCAGGCTTGGGATACGGTACTCATCATCGGCGCCAGTGGCGGTGTTGGAACCGCCTACCTCCAACTTGGCAAACTGGCCGATCTCACCATGTACGGGATAGCCTCCAAAAGCAAGCACAAAGCCCTGATCGAATACGGGGCGACGCCGATTGACTACGACACGCAGGATTTCGTAGAGGTAATCCGCCAGGCGGTACCCGGGGGACTGGACGCAGTATTCGATGGAATGGTCTGGGGCTATCTCGATCGTGGATTTTCGCTGTTGCGCCGTGGCGGCACGTGGGTACAGTACGGCAACCCTTTGAGCTTTTCGGGCTTGCTGCGCCTTCTCCGACAGTTCGTCCTGCACAACGCAAAGCCAGGTGGCAGAGCGCTCAAGCTCTATGGCACGACGACTTTGAAATTCGGGAGAGCCCGGTACCTGGAAGACTGGGCCGTTCTCTTTGGGCTTCTGGAAGAAGGCCGAATAGATCCCATCATTGCTGTCAAGCTCCCCATCCTGGAAGCTGCCAAGGCCAATGAACTGCTGGAAAGCGGCCAGGTCACAGGCAACATCATCTTGGTGACGCCGGAACTGCTTTAGGCAAATGGGTTTGGCAGTGTTTTGCCATTCCATACGGTGGGACTGGATTTCTTTCTCGCACGACGATCCCGCGGCGCCATGTCAATCCACCATTGGTTCCCCGGATCATGCTGCCAGATTGAAGAACATCGGGCTAAAGTACGGGATGAGCCAGACGAGCCATACGGCAACACTGAATTTGTGAAAGTTCTTGATAGCCTTCTCGTCTTTTCTGAGCAATACTACAAAAGCCCACGCTGCATGGATGAGCATGAGAACAATCGCGATGAGGCCCGTGATCCCGTGAATGTCAAACGTCATCCCGCCAACCATTTCGAACATCATCCCCGTCCCCCATGTATCGCAAATCAGTCCCAGCACAAAGAAGACCAGGTGCCACGGTTTGAGTCTGCCCTGAATTCGCTCTCCCCAAACCCCAATGGTGTAGAATACCAAAGCTGATGCCATGATGATACTTGCTGATGAATCCATACGATCATTGTACCCGTGTTTGGAAATAAAGGCAAAAGCGCCAAGTGGGGAGCCCCACCTGTCGTGAGGCTGAGGGAGGTGAAGGGGCCAAGTGTGCGGCACGCCCATCGCCAACTGCGCCGGTCCTTGCCACGGCGAACGGTCTGCTGCCATCCGCCCTCCAAAAGAAGCCCCAGCGTTCTGGAGCCGCGATCCCCATCCAAGCGCTCGGGATGTGCGAAACAGCCACTAACCTTCCGGGTGATCCATGCATGGACGTCAGACCGGCCCGTTGACATATTCAGGCTTCTGTGATATACTGGTTGTGCGTTCCACAGAACGGTACGCCGGGTTCTTCCTGTAGTCTTTGCCAGGATGAATGGTGGTTTTCTATGTCGCTCACACCTTCGCAGCCCGATGAACGCGCCCCCGCGCGTTTGGCGACAGCGGGTCGGTGTTGGTCAGATCCCGTCGCTTGCCACCTGTCTCGCCCGTCACGCCCATCTTTCCAGCTCGCTTCGCTGGCGCTTCTGCTGCCAGCAGGGAGTCCCACCGGATCAGGCCCATGTCATCCTTACCATCCCATGGAGGAAGAGCCGTCTGCGACGCGGCCTCGAAAGGAGAGAACCGATGAAAGACCGCTGTCACCGGTGGTTACTCTTGGACCTGGCCGTTTGGGAGGACAGCTGCCTCGGTGTCAGTGGCTCCCGGACATCATCGGCCGCTTCACCGGTCTTGCCGAACCCATTTCCCGGCGGTGCTAGAAAACTCTGGCTAGTTCGCGGTGCGAAATGGACGAAAAAAACTTGGGAGGGAAACTGATCATGGCTACCAGAAGCAAGTGGTTCGTCGCTCTAGTCTTGGCTGCGGTTCTGGGGGTGGTGCAAGGGCCCCAGGCTGCCTTTGCCGGCGCGCCGGTGGGCTGGAATGTGGAAGTCATCAACGACCCAGAAACCGAAGTCTCGCCGGCCATCGCCTACAACCCTGACCTGGAACAGTACCTGGTCGTCTGGTACAACGACCGGCCGGGCTACGACGACATCCGGGCCCAGCGCCTGAGGCGCAACGGACAACGCGTGGGCGGCCCATTCTACATCTCGGCCGAGGTTGCTGACCGGCGCTTCCCGGCCGTGACCTACAACACGAAGGCCAAGCAATACCTGGTCGTCTGGCAGCACGATGATCCCACCTTTCGCACCGGTATCCACGGCAAGCGTGTCTCTGGAACGGGGCAGGTTCTGGATGCCAACGATATCGTCATCCGCAGCGCCAGCTACATCTACAGCGCGGGCCCTCCCGCGGTGGCCTACGCTTCGACAGCCGACCGGTACGTGGTGGTCTGGCACGAGTCGTTCCATCCGGGCGTCACCACCGGCATCTTTGGGCAGGCCCTGATGCCGGATGGCTCTCCCGATGGCGGGCTGTTTCCCATTGAAGAGGATCCTGGGACCAGGCCCCGCACCAAGCCGGACCTGGCCTACAATCGGGCTCGCAACGAGTTCCTGGTGGTCTGGCAGCAGGACGTAGGGGGCGGCGACGACGACATCTATGGCCGGCGGGTCAAGATGGCAGGCGGCGCCGGTCCTTTGGGTAATCCCTTTGCCATCGCTGTTGATGCCAAGGAGCAGTGGAATCCGGCCGTTGCAGCTCTGCCCGAACCCGCTGGCGTGGGCCACTACCTGGTCGTCTGGCATCACCGTCACGCCCCGGCCGACGGCGACATTCATGCCCGGCCGGTCAAGGGCGATGGAACCCTACAGCCAGCCTATGCTGTCGCCGAGGACCGTAGCGACCAAAGCCAGCCGGCCGTGGCCGGCAGCGAGGGCGGCCATCTCTATCTCGTGACCTGGCACAATGCAACCACGTCCGGTTTCATCATCGACAGCGTCCGTGGCCGGGAGGTGAGTCGGGCCGATGGCCCCCGGGGTTCAGACATATCGTGCGGCGGGCTCGTCGCGGCGAATCCCGCTGTGGCAGCCGGGCCTTTGGCGGACTTTGAGGTGGCTTTTGACGATTCTCTTTTTGTCGGCAACCGGGGTATATACGCCCAGTTGTGGGGCAATCGAGGCTACATGCCCATGGTCTTGCGCTAGCACCACCGCAAAAGGACCGGTCCGGTATGGGCTGAGCTAAAGGCGTGCGGGTTCAGAACCAGAGCTTGATGTCCATAGTGGGGCCTTTGAAGCGCGAAAACTGCTCCAGTCAGACGGAGACTATCCACGGAACCCTCCAGCGCTGAGAGTCAGCTGATCGCTGGGTGTGGTGTTTGTCGGGCATCCCAGCGCCACCGGGAAGCCCGCTAGCAGCCTTCCCGGTGGTCTGTCCAGCCGGCGAATGCTGGCGGCCAAGGAGGCCACCCCAATCTTGGCCTCCGGCCGGCAGCAGAGAGGGACTCCGTGCGGAGAGTTGCGCGTCTTCTATGCCAGACGAAACCTTGGCGCACTCATCAGCCAGGAGGGCAGAGAGGGTGCACTCAACCTCTCGTGCCTGGCTTCGCTCTTTTGCCGCCAACGGGAGGCTCAGGCGGATGAAAGGCCTTTTCAGCAGCAATCCGCTGTCCAGCGACGGTCGTCCAAGCACCATGAGTTGGCCGCATGGGAATGCTGGGTAGCAGGGCGTACAACTGCAATGCCATGCTCAACCTTCCCTGTGGTGCTGGGCAGCACCACGACCTCGAAAGAGCAAGGAGGAGAATAGGACAATGAGGCTCAAGACCGGGTCAGTCATCGCTACTCTCGTCATCGTGGTCACACTGGTGACCGCCTGCGGGCCGGCGGAGCAGCCTGCCACATTGGTGCCAGTCCAGGCAACACCGACAAATATCCCGGCCACGCTGGTGCCAATCCAGCCAACACGGACAGATGCCCCGGCCACGCCTGTGCCGATCCAGCCAACGCCGACAAATGCTCCGGCCACGCCTGTCCCGGTCCAGCCAACGCCGACACCCGCCGCACCAACCGTCACTCAGCCCCCTGCACCGTCCCAGTGGCCCTCGGCGCGAAAGTATGGCGCAATGGTGTATGATCCCTTGTCGGAACGCGTATTCATGTTTGGTGGTGTGAAGAGGCTCTACGACGCTGTGGATATTCCTGAAGTCTGGGCCTATGAGCCTGCTACAGAAAGCTGGCAGGAGCAAGGGAAACTGGGGCCCAGGGTAGTCATCTGCGCGGCCTTTGATGAAGAATCGCAAAGAGCGATCGTATTCGGACGGTCAGATACTTGGGCATACGATCCTGCCGCCGACACATGGGAAAAGATGAAGCCAGTGGCGACGCCCTCGCTGCGGTGGGCTTGCCAGATGGCATACGACGCTGAATCCGACCGCATCGTCCTCTTTGGCGGGGGCACGGGCGCAGCCCAGTCGTTCGACGATACCTGGGTCTATGACTACAATACGGACACCTGGGAGGAGTTGCAGCCGGAAGTCAGCCCCCCAGCACGTGCCTACCACGGCATGGCGTACGACCCGGGAAACGACCGCGTCATGCTGTGGGGCGGCCACACCCTTCCGAATGAGTCGGATTTGCGCGCGTGGGCCTATGACTACAACACAAATACTTGGATGACCCAAGAGGCCCCTTCTGATGCCCCAGAGCAGCGCAACGGCTTGGGGCTGTTCTACCATTCTCCCTCTGGTCGCATGATAGTCTATGGAGGATTGACGGAGAACGATGGCCAGTTGGTGGAAGGTGACACGTGGGCCTACGACTATCGTGCCAACTCGTGGCAGGCGCTGACACCGTCACAGAGCCCCGGCAAGCGCGCCCACTTTTTGATGTCCTATGCGCCCTCGATAGACAAGGCTATTTTGTTCGGCGGCGAATTGGTCAGCAAGGCCGCTGACGAGATCAGCGACGAGACCTGGGTCTTTGATCCTACTACCAACGAATGGCAGAGCGTGATGAGACCGTAAACAGCCATACCTGGGCATGCCGGACGGCAGCCTCGCACCCTGGGGTGAAGCAAACGCAGCGATCTCGCAGTACGTGACACATTGTTGCCCGGTCTTGCGCCGCCTTGCCGTCCCAAACCTGGTCCAGAAGCTTCTTGGGGTGCTGCTCCGTCATTTGTTTTGTCAACTAAATACAGGGCCATTCCATCCGATTTGACAGAAACCGAGTTTGATTGTACGCTACGGGCGTCGCCGGACCTGTGTTGCAAACCAGATTGCCCAATGAATACTCCACGCATTATAGCCGAGATTCAGCACAAGTCACCTGCAGAGGATTCTATACCGAACGCATTCTGTCTGGGAATCGCGGTGGTCAGGCCGAACCAGTTCGGTCGCCTCAATAGTCAGCCGCGCCAAAATGTGTTGACAACAGGCTCTCAGTAGAGCCACTCGAGGTGCTTGCAGTTCAAGGAGAGAATATGAAGCCAGACCCAACAAACCTATTGGAGATTGCGGGCATCAAAACTCCACTTGTCGGATTCTATGATGTACCCGACCCGAAACCTTTTGAGCCCTTTGCCAGGCCAGAACGGTGTTTCTTTTCCTGCTACGAGAATTGGCGAAGAGGCGAAAGTATCTGCATAGCCGAGGACGATCCCAGTTGCCGGGCCACTTGCAGGGGAGGCGGTTACTGGGTTGGCGGCGTTGAATTCACGTCCCGTGATAATTTCGCCAATGTCCTGACTGAAAGAGAAGGTTTCAAGTCCTCACCAGAGCTGATGGTGCGATGGCTTGATAATCAGAAACCGTACCAGATAGAGCACCAGTATGTTGTGATAGGGCCTTTGAGAGACGAGCAATACGACTACCTCAGGACCATCACCTTTTTTGCCAATCCCGACCAGCTAAGCCTCTTGCTGCTCGGAACTGAATACCACAATGCATCCGTTAGTGTCAATCCGACATTTACCGCATTCGGATCTGGTTGCGGACAATTGGCCGCATTGTTTGGAGATTCCGACCCAGAGATCCCGAAGGCGATACTCGGTGCAACTGATATTGCTATGAGAGAGCATTTACCCCCTGACATTCTTGCCCTGACTGTAAACAAGCCTATGTATAGACAGCTCTGCGAATTGGATGAAAACAGTTTTCTTTACAAGCCATTCTGGAAAAGGCTGAGAAAAGCAAGAGGGGAAGAAGAATCGAGGGGAGGAATATCGGACTTGAAATCAGCCTCAACCGAGATTACTCCACGCCTGAGTAAAACATAGTTAGGGGGCGAAATGATTGTACGTATGTGGCATGGACGCGTGCCAACAAGCAAGGCACCGGCATATCGAGCGTTTCTCAACGAACGAGCTATTCCTGATTATCGATCGGTTGAGGGCAATATCAGCGTCTTTATTCTGGAGCGCGAAGAAGGTGAGGTTACTCACTTCATTACGATGACGTATTGGGAGAGCCTGGATGTGATAAAGGGCTTTGCGGGTGACGATGCCGAGTTGGCAAAGTACTATCCTGAAGACAAGGGCTTTCTGCTCGAATTTGAGCCTCGAGTTGTGCATTACGAAATTGTAGGGCAATCTTGATGTTGTCTGTGCCTCTACTCACCGGGGACTTGGCCACGAATGGATAGCGCCAGGCCAGGGCGCGCCGCTCAACTACTTGCTTTCCCTTAACCTGCTCGGCCAGGAGTAGCGCCGCAGCAGGCAGCGCATCCAGATACGGCTCCAAGTGCTGGCCCTCGGCCAGCACCCACAGAGCCTTGCAGAGATGCTGCGGAGGGACGATACCGCCGCACACCCTTCTCCCCCGGAGCACACTCCGGATTTCGCCCGCGCTCGCTACCAGGGATAGCCCTTGAGACCCTGGCAGCCCTTGAGCGCCGAGATCTCGCCGCAGTGAACGTTGATGTGCCAGATGACAAAGTACTCCAGGAATGGGCCCAGCTTGTAGTCGCCGATAGGGGTGGGGATCGAGCGTTCCAGGTCCTCTGGCGTTAGGGAGACCACAAAGCTCTGGAGGGCTTGGGCCGTAGCCCAGGCATAGTCGTCCAGCGCCGGCAGGTCCACTCGGAGACCTTCTCGTACCGTCCGCACATCCCAATAAGGGTCCTCAGGGTTCTCTGGCGGCAAGGCGATGACCACCTTTTCTTGCCAGCCAGCGCTGTACCTGAGGGGCGCTTGCCCCATGCCCACCTCAAACCCAGTACGTTTCGCTTCAAACCATTCTTCGATAGTAATACGCCTGAAGGGCGCCATGCACCATTCATGCACAACCTGGTCATTGTACGCCACAATGTGCCAGTAGAGAGACCCAATGGGGTTGGCGTTGCCCGGTGGCAGCCAATCGGCCTGCTCCTGCGTCAGGTCAGACACGAGATGCTCCAGGTGCTCAAATGCAAGGCCCAGTGAGAAGTGGATCAATTCGGCGGTGTTCATTTCCTGCTCCTTTCAAAGTATGTTGACTTTCCGAGACAGATGCCGGAATCGCGTATCGCTGGCCGGCTCGTGCTGCCCACTTTGATCCTGGTGAACAAGCCGCATGCTATGGTAAGGATCTGAGCCTTTCGTGCGCTCGTTGGAGAAAGTCATCTCTCAACCTCCCAGAGGGTGCGGTGTTGGCCAATTCCTGGATGAGTTCGCGCGCCATCGAGAACTCCTTTTCGGCTTCTGACTCTCGACACATGGCGCGGTACAGCCGCCCCATGCTTGCGTGCATGGGCCACAGCAGAAACTGCTCTCCCGTTGCCCGGGCGTTTTCTGCTGCGGCTTGCAGCACGTGCTCTGCTTCCTCCATATGCCCCAAAGCCGTCAACGCTTCCCCTTTCAGCTTCCACAGGAAAGTGATCACGCGTCCGGGCGACATGCCGGGCGCCGAGGTTATCAGACGGTCCGTGATGTCCAGCGCCAAGGCCGGGTTGCCCTGGGCAGTCGCCAGCTCGGCACGCCGGGCCCAACAGTAGCGGTTGCCCACCGTGTCCATAGGAGTCTGCTGGGAGAGCACGGTCTCCAGGAGAGTCTGGGCACCAACCAGATCACCCTGCAGGGTGCAGGCCGCGGCAAGCGCTCCTGTGATGCGGTGAACATGAAGTTGGGAGCGCAGCTCCCTCGCCTGCGCCAGAACCCGAGTGAGTTCGTGTCGTGACTCCTCGGGCATGAGCAACTCCAGGTACAGGCCCCCCAGTGCGGAGCGAACCGACACCTCGTATTCGCGGTGTCTGACTGTTGCTGCAATGCGCAGGCCTCGTTGAATCACTTCCATGGCCGGGCCAAAACAGCCCTGAACGATGTGCAACTGCCCAAGGGCCCAGTGAGCCCAGGCCTCGTCAGCAGGCAGGTCAGTCTCCCTGGTGATCTCTATGGCCTGCTCAAGATCGCCCAAGGCATCAGGGGGTGGGCTGGACGGGACCGAGGCGAGCATAATCAGATCCGAGACGTTGACCGCGCGGGCGATCAGGCCGGTAACAAGGCGCGGGCGGTCATTGAGTTCCCTGGCGAGGGCGATGGCCCGGTCGTAGATGGGGACACTGGCCATCAGATTGCCCCCTAGAAGATAGGCGAGACCCAGCAGGTCGAGCGTGTTGGCCAGGTCCTGCTTGTTCCCCAGCTTCTCGACGATCTCCAGAGCCTCTCGATGATAGGCCACCGCTGCCGAAGACTCTTCCGCGTTCGCGTGCCAGTTGCCCATCCAGTTCAAGCTGGACGAGAGAGCCGCAGGATCGTCTCCCCGGCGGGCCAGATCCAGAGATTGCCCCAGGTACCCGCCTGCCCGGTGGTAGTCGCGGGAGGCCCACAGCTTTCCCAGGTCGAGCAGGGCCTGCCACTCCACGAGCCAACGGCAGGGATCGATCGCAAGCTCCAGGATGGCTTCGTGGTCGGCGCGCGCGCCATCAAAATCCCCCAGCGCTTCTCGGGCCAGGCCTCGCCCGCGGTACAGGCCAGCCCTCGATGCGGCGCTGGCAGATGCCCGGCCAGCCATCTCGATGGCCCGTGTATAGTGCGCAATTGCTTCGTCCCGGGCATAGAGGCGGACAGCTCGCTCCGCAGCCATGGTGATGTAATGGAATGCGTGAGCATCGTCGCCGGCTTGCTGATAGTGATGGGCCAACTGCACCGCCATCTTACCCAGTTGCCCCTGATAGAGACCCTCCAGCGCGGCAGCGACCTCTGCGTGAAGCAGTCTCCGCTCACCCAGACCAAGCTTCCCATAGAGATAGTCGCGAAAGACGGCGTGCCCAAAACGGTAGCGTGACAGGCGTTGATGGCCAGCCCGGATCTCATCCTGCTCCCTGAGCAACCTGTGCCGTCTCTCCAGCTCCTGTGAGATGCGCTGAAGGCCGGGCCGCACGGCCATCTCTTGCACCTGGGTCACAACTTGGACCGTGAATACCTGGCCTTCGACGCTGGCAACCGCAAGCATCTCCTGAAGCTCCGGATCAAGCCGGTCGATGCGCTCAGAGATCACGGCTTCCACACGGGCGGGGAGTGCCTGCCAGTCCAGAGCCTGCCCCTCAACCCAGTATCCGTCCGTCTCCTGGCGCAGATCGCCCCGCTCTCGCATCGCGCGCAGGAGCTCGACGGTAAACAGGGCGTGTCCCTCCGTGCGGAGGTACAGGAGAGTGCGGAAGGCCGCAGACAGCCGGTTCGGTTCGGCATCCAGGAGTGCGTCGACAAATCTGCGGCCTTCGCCGCTATCTGTCTGCCCCAACTCCACCCAGGCATCGCCAAAGGTGCGCTTGAACTCGCTCAGGGCCCTCGCCAGCG
>Ga0209013_10003248_pt1 | contig 14500 bp, 11 predicted proteins | sample Cruoilmetagenom2_FD_187291 | JGI IMG/M metagenome (GOLD analysis project Ga0209013, IMG submission 187291) | Oil polluted marine microbial communities from Coal Oil Point, Santa Barbara, California, USA - Sample 2 (SPAdes) (version 2) | ecosystem: Environmental > Aquatic > Marine > Oil seeps ... | reverse complement strand
ACATCGAGGATGGTTCCATCGGATAATAAACCGCCATACGAAGAGAAAACTTCTGCCACGGGATTATCTGCATTTCGATAATCAACAGCACCAACGGTAATAGATTCTGGTGTCATGGCATGCCCACTTACTGTTGGGGCCCCATTATTAAAAAATTCTTCAATTTTCAATCCATCAGGAGTACCGTCATCTGCACTGGTTCGAAAGGCAATATATCTAAAAGGAACATTAGTTGAGCCATTTGCACTAGCAATCAAAATATTAGCTTCACCTGTTCCGGTAGCTCTAAAAACGATAATTTCGGTTGGATCTCCATCTACATTTATTCGATTACTACCTACTAATAATCGTCCAAGATCATCTACAATATAAATATCTAAATCGTCTAAAGCGCCTAACTGATTTTGTTGAGAAGCTGCATCTTCTTTCCATTGCAATGCAATTAAATAAGTACCAGGTATCACACTTATTTTTTGCAGATAATCTTCTGATCCGTCTGTATTGTTACCAAAAACATGTGCTTTTGCAGGACTTCCTGCATCAATAAAATTAGTTGTAGGTAAGTTTGTAGAAGAGTTAAAAACACCATTATAAGCTTTGTTTGCAAGATTACCTGCCGATGTAAAATGAAATTTCCCAGGAGTACTTACAAAAGATTGTATAGCTTGCGAGATACGACTAGTACCAAAAAAGGGCTCCGTAATAAAAGTTATATCATCAACAATTATGTCACTTTCTAGCGCCAATGTATTAAAACCTACTTCAAATTGATTAGCGGATGCCGTAGCCGTATGAAATTGTAAGGAAGCACCAGGTGCTACATCATGAATTATTTGCATCATTGCTCTACCTTCATCAGTAGCTTTAAATTGGTTATCCATAAGCACCTCAACATCTACGGGTAATTCGCCATTAGCAACATCAATTTCAGCGAGAGAAACTCCAGGTAGCGCCATGTCATAGCTGTCAGACAATACTCCAACTCCAATTTTATTACCATTAACAGGTGTGAGAATTCCTTCACTATTTTTTATACGATATGATTCACGAACAACATTGGATGTTTGCGCTCCATCCCCTTGTGTAACTACACCACCGGAACTAAGTTTAGCAGGATATACAGGTCTTACAAAATTAATAATATCTGCATGATCGTTTAAAGGACAAATATTGTTTTTTAAAGTGAATACATCAAGAGAAGATAAGTTATTGTACAAATTAATATCTAATAAAAAGTCTGAATCAGGAATATTAAATTGCGTTCGTAATAATGAAATTACATTTTGCATTTGACCCGCACGCGGTATAATTTCGATAAGTATCTTACCATTATTTACTTGAAAAATCAAATCTGATGGAGTGTTACCAGCAACATCTTCACATAGAGATGTAAGTTCTTGACCAATAATATCTAGTGATTTTCCGTTACCAATAACTGGTTCTATAAACCCATCATCGGTATCACATTTTGCAGAATTAGCATTGGCAATTACAGTGTGTGTTTTACCATTGCTTATGATGGTCCATTCTACATAATCATTCGGACCAAATTCTTTTGTGAAAACTTTATTTACAGACCCTGGTTTGAATTTGGTTAAGCCTTTTGCTATTCTTCTACCTTTATTTGTCTTAACAATACTACCATCCTCATTAATTGAAACTTCTTTTCTATTAGGGTTATCATAACCGAAATTTGCTTGAAATAGACCATTTCCTAAGTCCTTAACACAGTAAACAACCGGGATAATATCCTTATTCTTTTGTGAATATCCTAACGCAGATATACCAAAAATCATTATCAGGGTTATCAAATTTTTGATGCTTCTCGCAAATCGTATTTTGGGTGTCTGGATAAAATAGTATTTTTTTTTCATGATATCAGGGGATGAATTGTTGTTGTTGAATAATGTTTATAAAAAATATTTTTAAAATTAGTATTTTAAAAAAGGTATTACTTGTACTATTTATTCAAATACTAGCAATATTCATTCTATTTTAATGAAATAGTACTTCAAAAAGAAATACATAAAAAACATAACAATAAATAATATTTATTGGATTTAATCAAATGATTTAGGACGAATGGGGTTAAATACTGTCCGAAGAGTATAAAATATTTATCTAAGCTAAAAAAACAAAAAATAAAAAATAAATTGAATAAAACATTCTTATTTTTGTAGGTAATAATTTGAAAGTATTTATGTCAATTTATCCTAAAAAGGAATTAGCCCAAATGGTACTTCAACATTTGGTAGTAAACGATGTTGAAAATGTAGTAATTTCACCTGGGTCTCGCAATGCGCCATTAACCATTGGTATTGTAAATCACCCTAAGATAAATGCTTTAAGTGTTGTTGACGAACGTAGTGCAGCTTTTTTTGCTTTAGGCATTGCGCAACAATTACAAAAACCGGTTGCTGTACTTTGTAGCTCAGGTTCGGCTTTGTTAAATTATTACCCAGCGATAACCGAAGCTTTTTATAGTAATATACCTTTGATAGTAATTTCGGCTGATAGACCTAAACATTTAATTGATATTGGTGATGGTCAAACTATAAGACAAGAAAATGTTTTTAAGAATCATATTCTTTTTAATGCTAACTTGAAAGAAAAGCACACGTCTGACCAATCTCTAGAGAATAAAAGATCAGATAATAACATTCATACAAACAATGAATTAATTCAGAAAGCATTTTATAAAGCTATTGAACAAAATGGTCCGGTTCATATTAATGTTCCTTTTGATGAGCCACTTTATGAAACGGTTGATGCATTATATAGTTTTGATTTTAAAATTGAGAAAAAAGAAAACTTACTTTTAAAGAATTCACTACTTGATGAAGAGCCAATAGAGGTTAAAGAATTAGAAAGATATGCTGAGATTTGGAATAAATCAGAAAAAAAGATTGTTCTAATAGGTGCGAGTTACCCAGACTCTATGCTCCAAACACAGATGGATCATATAAGTAAAGACCCTTCTGTTTTAGTTTTTACAGAAACCACATCAAATATAAATAACAATAAATGTATCAATGGAATAGATAAATTAATTTCATCATTAAATGAATCTGAATTTAATGATTTACAACCAGAAATATTATTGACGTTTGGCGGAATGATTGTTTCAAAAAGAGTAAAACAATTTTTACGAAAATATAAACCTAAGCATCATTGGCATGTGGATAGAAAAAATTCACCAGATACATACCATTGTTTAAGTCATCACTTTTCTATTTCACCTCAATTATTTTTTAGTCAGTTTTTCTTTTTAACAGAAAAAAAGGAAAGTGATTTTCAAAAAACTTGGTTAAAAGTAAAAGAATCTAGACAATTAAAGCATAAGAATTTTTTAGACAAAGTCGATTTTTCTGACCTAAAGGTATTTGATATCATTAATAAATCATTGCCAAACGATGTGCAATTACAATTATCAAATAGTTCAATTATTAGATACGCTCAATTATTTGATTTGAACAAAACTTTAAATGTTTTTTGCAATCGAGGTACAAGTGGAATAGATGGAAGTACATCTACAGCGATAGGCGCAGCTTTTGTTCAAAAAAAACAAACTGTTTTTATTACAGGAGATATTAGCTTTTTTTATGATAGTAATGCTTTGTGGAATAAATATATTAAAAGTGATTTTAGAATTGTATTAATCAATAATTCGGGAGGTGGAATATTTAGATTTATTCCTGGACCTCAAACCACAAACGCCTTAGATTTTTTTGAAACCCCACATAATTATAATGCTTCTTATTTATGTAAAATGTATGATATTGATTATTATTCAGCCAAAAATGAAGATGAATTGAAAGGTAGATTAAAAACATTTTATAAAGGATCAGATTTTCCTAAATTATTAGAAATATTTACTCCGTCAACGGAGAATGATAAAACCTTAAAGAATTATTTTTTAAATTTTAAATAGTGAAATTGAATTTAAGTATTTTATTTCTTAAATTTGAACAAATAAAATTTAGTACTAATCAAACAAATAAATTATTAAATTATGAGTAGAGAAGAGCATGTTGCATTAAGTGCAAAACAATTAAAAGACAAATGTGGTGTTGATGCTGATATGGGCAAATTAGATAGTATTGCTAAATTCATGGGTATTGCTGCCATGGGAGGTGATGCTTCTTTAGTTGCTGGTGCGCAAGAGTCTGAATTAGAAACTATTAAAAATAGCTTCTTAAAAGGCCACTTAGGATTAAGTGATAGTGATGATCTTGATGGTGCCATTGCAAAAGTAAATGGTATGTTGGGTGAATCTAATCCATTAAAACAACGAGCAGCATTTTACTATTTATTAGCTGATCATTTTGGAAAATAATTCCAGATAAAAGAAACTAAAAAAGCTCCAAGAAATTGGAGCTTTTTTTATACGTTAATGTGTCGACTAAATACCTAAACTATTCTTTATCTCTTTTGAAGCGGCATCTTTATGAATCATTACTGAAATAGATTTTAATCTCATATAACTTTCTGATATATAAATATACCCACCATTCGCAACAGATGTACCCCAAGAGTTTTTCACTTTATAATACTTGTTTCCTTTTTGATCTTTCATAATACCTGTTATGTGCATTAAATGATCGTCCGTAGTATTAAAATTTTCAAATTCCGCTTGACGATACTCCGGTGAAATAACCATTTCATCAATTATTGTTTTTAATCCTTTTTTATTATTTTCTTTATTTTTTGCTATAACCGCCACGCCAGATTTTTGTGAGAAACTAGATTCGGAAACATCTATATCCAATTCTACCGTATAACCATTTTTTAAAGCATTATCAATACTATTCATATATTCATTTAGCGAAAGATTGTAAAAAGTACCATTAGAGAAATTATCAGGAATATCTAAAATAAACTTTGAATAATAAGGTTGGTGCGTAAAAGAAGTTAAGGTTATGTAATTGTCTGGATTTAGTTTTGTATAAGCCAAAAATTCTTGAGGTGTATAGGTTTTTCCATTATAACTAAATGAGGTTAAAGGAGTTCCAATTTTTTTATCTAAAATAGTTTCAGTTGGGTCCTTCCAACTGGTTACTGTTGAATCTTTGTCAATATATTTATCTAAAACAACTTTGATCTCAGGAACTATTTTACTATGGTTATAAGTATTTTGTTCACCAAATAAACCCGTAAATGCTTCTTGAGGCACTAATCCGTTCAATCTTGCTGAATTCATTAAATCATGTGCTAAACCACCTTCACTAAACTGTGCATTTCCTTGACGCATAACATAATTCCATGCTTTGTCATTATAAGTCATTCTAACAATATACATTTCGGAAATATCGATATCCATACCCGATATTCTTTTAATTTCTGACTCTAAAAAAGATGAGGTTGAAAAACTCCAACAGGTTCCTGTTTTTCCTTGGCTTTTAACCGAGGAAGCGGGAATGTCAATTACTGGAGTAAATTCGTATTTTTGTGCTAAAATAAAATTATAACTTACTATAAATAAGAGTATTAAAATGTATTTTTTCATAATTACAAATTGTTTGACCACTAAAGTTTAAAATAAATTTATTTGGATAACAAAAGTAGATGTTAAATTTTAATATTTAGTAGTTCTCTTGATAATTTATGAATATAGAATAAAACTTGCATATATGATAGTAATACTATTATATTTGCAATTCATATTATTTATTGTGAAAAATCTTCAAATACATATTGATGTTAGTTCTGAAACTTACTTAAAAGATCCCAGTGCTTCTGAGCTTGGTCGTATGATAGTGTCGAATAGTATTGAGTTAATTGATGAGTTAGGATTTGAGGCTTTTACATTTAAAAAATTAGGTAATAAAATTGGTTCACCCGAAAGTTCTATTTATAGATACTTTGAGAGTAAACATATGCTCTTAATATACCTTACTTATTGGTATTGGAGTTCGATAGAGTATAAGTTGGTATTTGCAATTACAAATTTAAAGTCACCAAAAGAAAAGCTTGAAAAGGCTTTAAAAGTTTTGATTGAATCTGATGATGAAGACTCATTATATTCTCATATAAATGAATCTATTTTAGATAGAGTGATTATAAATGAAGGACTAAAGACCTATTATATTAAAGAAGTAGATGAAGAAAATGCGAAGGGTTTTTTTAAAGCGTATAAGCGAGTAGTGCAAAGAATTAGCGAAATTGTTTTAGAGATTAATCCAAGTTTTGATTATCCTCATATGCTAATTTCTACAATAATTGAAGGCGCCCATCAGCAAAAGTATTTTGCAGAACATTTACCTTCTCTTACTGATGTACAACAAGGTCAGGATACTATTTTAAATTTTTATAGTCAATTGGTGTTTAAAGTTATTACAAAATGAGAAATCGAGTTGTTAGAAATAAAGAAAAATTGCATCTAAATTATGTAATTATTTTGGCTTTGATATTAGCATTTTTAGCAAATCCAATACGTTCAGTTTTTGTTGAAGATTATAAAATTATGCACGAATTGTTTGATGATTTTGAAAAAAATAAATCAACAGAAAGTGAATTAAGTGACGACACTGATCATGAAGAACAATTAATCATCTGCAATTTTTTAATTGAGGCAGAATTCAATTCTAATACCATCAAAGGCTTTAGCATAAGTAAAAATAGTACATTGGATTTCAAACCTAGTATTTATTTGCCACCTCCCAGATTATAGTAATTAATATTTCTTTTTTCAATATACATTCAATTTACTATTAGTCTATTATATATAATAAAACATAAACATAATGAAAAATTTATTTGATTTTAAACATTTTAAGGGTGATATGTTCGGCGGAATAACTGCAGGAATCGTTGCTTTACCGCTAGCATTAGCATTTGGTGTGAGCTCTGGACTTGGACCTAGCGCAGGTTTATACGGAGCTATTTTTGTAAGTTTTTTTGCAGCACTTTTTGGCGGAACAAACACACAGATATCTGGACCTACTGCCCCAATGACGGCGGTAAGTATGGTAGTGATTGCTGGGATTGTAGCTGCATTTGATGGAGACGTTTCAAAAGCACTACCCGCTATATTAACTGTATTTTTATTAGCTGGATTAATGCAAGTGGGACTTGGGTTAATTGGTTTAGGAAAATATATTAAATACATCCCTTATCCTGTTGTTTCAGGATTTATGACAGCAATTGGCGTTATCATTCTAATTACTCAAATATTACCTTCAGTTGGTTATTATCCTAAAGAAGATACAGAGTTTGTAACTGAATTTAAGCCATATGCTGAGGAGATTATATTAGATAATATATTAAAGGATGAAGCAGGCGAAGGTATATTGGTACTAGAAGATTTTAAAGAAACTATCAGCCGTGCTGAAGGTATTACACAAGAACAAATATTAAAGGAGTCTCAAACATTAGCTGGTAAGGAAACTTCGGGCGTATTAGGATCCATAAAGGTATTGCCCAGAGCTTTAAAAAATATCAATTGGCTAGAGCTTTTACTTGCATTGGGTACTATTTTTATTATCTATGGTTTTAAACGAATAACAACCAAAGTTCCAAGTACTTTAGTTGCTCTTCTTGTAATGTCGGGAATTGCAATAGGATTTGGATTAAATTATAGACCAATAGAAGAAATACCAAGTGGCTTACCTATACCCAACTTTGGAATAGTTACTGAATTTAGCTTGAGTAGTATAACACCTTATATTTTTACCGCATTAACTTTAGCACTTTTAGGTGCTATAGATTCCTTATTGACTTCTGTAGTTGCCGATAATATGACTAGAACAAAACATAAACCCAATAAAGAACTAATAGGCCAGGGAATAGGTAATAGTGTTGCTGCCATTTTTGGCGGTATACCAGGTGCAGGTGCAACAATTAGAACTGTTGTTAATATTAATGCAGGAGGTAAAACTAGACTGTCTGGAATGATAGCAGGAGTTTTATTGTTATTTATTTTACTTGCTTTAGGTCCGGTTGCTTCTCAAATACCAGCAGCAGTGTTAGCAGGTATATTAATTACTGTAGGAATTGGAGTAATGGACTATAAAGGTTTAAAAGCCATTCCAAAAATGCCAAGAAATGAAGTTGTAATTATGATAATTGTTTTGGTACTTTCATCTTTATGGAACCTTGTTTATGCAGTAGGAATAGGTTTAGTTATTGCCTCACTGATGTTCATGAAAAAAATTGGAGATACAACAGAAGATAGATCAAGTATTGAATCTCTTGACAGGTCGAAGGCCTGGCCTGATGAAATTAATTTCCCTAAAGACTTGCATGAAAAGGTATTTATTAAACATATCAGAGGGCCATTATTTTTTGGTTCGACTAGTTATTTTCAACAATTAAGTAAACAAATACCAGATAAGGCAACTACTATAATAATAAGAATGGGAAGAATGCAATATGTTGATCAATCTGGTTTATATGCCATGGAAGATGTTTTGGTAGACTTAGTTAATGAAGGTAAGAAAGTACTTTTAGTGAAAATTATTGAACAACCGAGATATATGATGGAAAGTATAGATATAATTCCTGATTTGATTCCAGAAGAACAAATCTTTGACAATTTTAAAAATTGCTTAGCATGGGTTAAAGAAAATGTAAAAAATGGAAAAATAGATTAGATAGCTCTTTATCTACTTGTTAAAATAACATTTTCTTAGTAAAGGTAGAATTATAAAAAAAAAGTAAAAGCATTATTATTTAATGCTTTTACTTCCAATTAAAATTTACATCGGTATCTCAATAATTATTTTTAAGAATTGTAAAATAATTAGTTATTGGCATCATCATTCTTTTCTTCGCTTTCATCTTCAATAGGTTCTTCTTCAACTTCGTAACCTAATTTTTCAGCTCTTTTTTTACCTAAAACTCGTTCAATATTAGCATAATACGCATCGGCATTTGGATTGTCTGAACCAATTTTAGCATAACCATTTTTATAGTATTTTAATGCTTTTTTATAATCGTAACCCGTTTCATAATAAAGGCCTATATAATAATCCCCTAAAGGAGAATCCGGGTATAAACGGTTGATCATTTTACCAAATTCTTCTAGATAATCTCCATTCGCTTTGTCAATTATAATGGATTCTATTTTGTAAATATCACTTTCTCTTACTTTTACATTCGACCCATATAGATATTCAATTTCAACATACTTTTTTTCTAAATATTCTATAGCTTCTGCAGGTTCTAAATCTGCAATTTGAGTATCAAATTCAACTTGTGATATTGCAGCAAATACTTTAAAAATAAAACCTATTGCACTAGGAATAGATTGACCAATTGAAGCTGTTTTTGTGGAATTTGAAAAATCATCATATTTATAATTAAAAAGTTCATATTCCGATAATTTAAGTAAATTATGAACATTATTAATCTCTGTTTTATTTTTATCTTTATTATAATTACCAAAGCTTAAATAATAATAAAATTCATCATTCAAACTCTGACTCTTAGCCTCTAATTTAACATTCATGTCAGGGGCATAGCTTGGATTAATGTTTATATATGCATTAAAAATCGGTTGACTTTCTAAGAAAAAGTAATTTGTAAAGTTGGCCGTTAGAGAATTTCCAACGATGGTTCTAAATAAGGATGTTCTGTAATTATCTTCAATGTATGGCAATATTTCATCTCTTATGAAACCATAAAATTTGGAACTTACTTCATTAGGAAGACCTGTATCTACACTGTAATCGCAATCCGTGTATCTTTCATCATCTTGATTTTGAAAAATTCCCACTACAATTTGTTCAGGTGCTTTTTCCCTTGCGGCAAAAAGCTTAGCATTCGCAACATAGATGTCAAATAAATATTCGGCATCAAAGACAATGGCAACCGGGTACGTATTTTCTTTTTGTGTTTCGTAAGAATCTGGCAAATATATTTTTAAAGTCCTTTCACTATTTAAAAGTGTTGAGTTAAAACTTTTATAAGTTATAGTGCTTTGAGAGAATCCTATGAAAGGAATTAAAAAAAGTAAAAAAAATAATTTTTTCATCTTATTGTTTTGTTTAATTAGTTTTTTAATAACAAAAATAATCAACAAGAAGTTTAATCTGCAAACTTTTGTTAATTTAGCTTTTGTTATTTATTATCCAACGGAAAATAGTAGTAAATATTATAAGAAAATAGTAAAAAATAACTCATGAAGGAACCAAATTGGGAAACAGTAAAAGAATTTGAAGATATTACATATAAAAAGTGCAACGGTGTAGCTAGAATAGCTTTTAACAGACCAAACGTTAGAAATGCATTTAGACCTAAAACAACTAAAGAATTGTATGAAGCCTTTTATGATGCTCAAGAAGATGTAAATGTTGGTGTAGTATTACTTTCCGCAGAAGGGCCTTCAACTAAAGATGGTGTTTATTCATTTTGTAGTGGTGGAGATCAAAAAGCAAGAGGACATCAGGGGTATGTGGGTGATGATGGATATCACAGATTAAATATATTAGAAGTTCAACGTTTAATTCGTTTTATGCCAAAAGCTGTGATTGCCGTTGTTCCTGGCTGGGCAGTTGGTGGAGGTCATAGTTTACATGTGGTTTGCGATTTGACATTGGCCAGTAAAGAACATGCTATTTTTAAACAAACAGATGCCGATGTTACAAGCTTCGATGGAGGATATGGTTCTGCTTATTTAGCAAAAATGGTAGGACAAAAAAAAGCACGGGAGATTTTCTTTTTAGGAAGAAATTATTGTGCGCAAGAAGCGTATGAAATGGGTATGGTCAATGCGGTTATTCCTCATGATGAGTTAGAAAATACGGCATATCAATGGGCACAGGAAATATTAGCCAAATCACCAACCTCTATTAAAATGCTCAAGTTTGCCATGAATTTAACAGATGATGGTATGGTAGGGCAACAAGTTTTTGCAGGTGAGGCAACCCGTTTAGCTTATATGACCGAGGAGGCAAAAGAAGGTCGAGATGCATTTTTAGAAAAGCGTAAACCTAATTTTAATAAAAAGTGGATTCCTTAGTAAAGTAGTAATTAAAAATTTAATTTTTTAATTCATGAATCACCAATTAGTAACAATCAACCAATAAGGTTTAATTAGTAACAAGAAAGCAACAAATAGTATGAAGATAATCTGTATAGGTCGTAATTATACCAAACACATAGAAGAACTAGAAAATGAAAAGCCAGAAAATCCAGTTATATTTTTAAAACCAGATTCAGCTATTTTGTTGAAAAAGCATCCATTTGTGATTCCTCCTTTTTCTAATGATATTCATTATGAAGTTGAGGTATTGATTAAAATTAATAGGTTAGGGAAATTTATAGATAAGAAATTCGCACATAAGTATTATAACGAAATAGGTTTAGGAATAGATTTTACCGCTAGAGATTTACAAGGTCAATTAAAGTCTAAAGGATTGCCGTGGGAAAAAGCAAAAGCATTTGATGGAAGTGCTGTGATAAGTGAATTTTTTCCAAAAACCAATTACAATCTAGATGAAATAAGGTTTCAATTGTATAAAAATAATGAACTGGTTCAAGATGGCAATTCCAGTCATATGTTATGGAAAATTGATGAAATTATTGCCTATGTTTCTCAATTTTTTACCTTGAAAATTGGTGATGTTATTTTTACCGGTACCCCTGCAGGAGTAGGTAAGGTACATCCAAATGATGTTTTGCTGGGTAAATTAGAAAGTGAAGAAATATTTAAGGTGAATATAAAATAGAAATAGTTGCAAACTAAGTCTCGAAACACGACATAGCATTATATTTTAACTACTACAGGTGTTTTCTAAAAATAAAAAACTCTACAAATATTTTTTTTTAATAAAAAGACACACTATATGAATAGTGTAACTATCTAAAAAAGATATATATATAAATATATTAAACACTACAATATATTTTATTCAATAACAATATGATTTTCGTCATGTTTTTTAACCTTTATGGTAACCTATTTTTGCATAGTTAAAACATAAAGAATAATAGTATGATAAATATCTTTAAAACATCAAAGTCTGTAGCACTTAGTATTGACGAATTTTTTGACAAGATTGATTTAGGAATACTGAATTTTAAAAAAGGTGTAAATAATTATATTGATGGGAATAGCATTGAATTTAAACATAACTTAAAAGCAATTAATGTTTTAGAACAAGATGCCGATTCTATTCAAAGAAAGATTGAAAATGATTTTTATTTACATTCTTTGATGCCTAATTATGCAAGTGACATTTTAGATTTATTAGAAAATGTTGATGAAATTATTGATATGTCAAAAGATGTTGTAAATCAATTTGATGTTGAAACTCCTCATATACCAGAAGCAATTAAAAAAGATTTTATCGAATTAGTATCATTTTCTGCTAAATCTGCTGAGAATGTTTTACCTGCAGCTAGAATATTTTTCACATCTCCTGATGAGGTTAAAGACAAAATTCAAAAAGTTCTTTTTTACCATAGAGAGGCTGATGTTTTGTCAAACAATATAAAACGAAAAATATTTCAAGAGTTTGATTCTTTGAAATTAAGTGAAAAAATCCACTTACGGTATTTCGCCTTACATATTGAACAAGTTAGTGATGCTACAAAAAATGTAGCTCAACAATTATCTTCTTTAGTCATAAAAATTAAAATGTAAATACAAAAAGAATAAAAGTATATGTTTTTATTTTTTCTCTCAAGCGGACTTTTTTTAGGATGGACATTAGGAGCCAATGATGCTTCCAATGTGTTTGGATCAGCTGTAGGTTCTAAAATGATTCGTTTTAAACAAGCTGCAATAATTGCTTCAATATTTGTTGTATTGGGTGCGGTTTTTCAAGGAGCTGGAGGTTCACACACTTTAGGGAAATTAGGTTCTGTAGATGCTTTGGGAGGTGCATTTACAGTAGCTTTGGCTGCTGGTTTATCGGTTTTTTGGATGACCAAATCAAAACTTCCTGTTTCAACTTCACAAGCAGTTGTTGGTGCTATAATAGGGTGGAACCTTTTTACCGGTATTCCTACAGATATGACCTCGCTAACAAAAATTGTTACAACTTGGATTTCTGGACCAATTTTGGGCGGAGTTTTTGCAGTTTTACTCTTTTTATTAATGCAGTTTATATTGCGAAAAACTAAAATTCATTTAATAAAATTAGATGCTTATATAAAATATGCTCTTTTAATTGTTGGAGCATTTGGTTCCTATAGTTTAGGAGCCAATAATATTGCAAATGTTGTGGGTGTTTTTGTACCATCTGCACCTAATATCAATTTAGATTTCGGCTTTTTTACTTTAAACGGAATACAATTGTTATTCTTGGCCGGTGGAATTTCAATTGCTATTGGAATCATTACGTATTCAAAAAAAGTAATGATGACTGTTGGAAATTCTTTAATGAAACTTAATGCAGAGACCGCTATAATTGTGGTATTAGCACATTCAATGGTATTATTTGTGTTTTCTTCACAAAGTTTGTCTGACTTGTTTGTAAGAATAGGGCTTCCCGCTATTCCTCTAGTTCCTGTATCGAGTTCACAAGCAATAGTTGGTGCAATACTAGGGATTGGAATTCTAAAAGGAGGAAGAAATATTCATTTAAAAGTTATTGGGAAAATTGCTATTGGTTGGGTACTTACTCCTATTATTGCCGGTTTGATTGCCTTTTTTGCTCTATTTTTTATGAGTAATGTATTCAATTTAAAAGTATCTGAAAACCCGTCAAAATTTGTAAAAGGAGATGTAATTGTTAAAGAGGATACAAAGGTCACTTTAGATGAGAATACTAAGTTGATTGAGGATTTTGAATTTAATAATGCAGACACTAAAACATTTGATATTTACAAACCGGCAATAATAATTGTATTGATTATTTTGATTGTATTAATAGTTTATCAACTATATGTAATTCATAAATTAAAGGAAAAGAATAAACTAGAAGAATATCAAGAAAGTATAGAAAAATACGATGCTCAGCAAGTAATGTTAGAGAATGAGTTGAGAATGGCGAGTGAGTCAAATTTAAAATTGGAAAAGGAAATTGAAGATAGAGATAAAGAGCAAAAGAAAATTGCATTGAGCATCATTAGAAAAAATGAGATCTTATCTAAATTAAAAGCTTCTATTGAGAGTTTAAAATCAAAACCTGAAGAAAAATTAAAATATTCAGATCTAAATAGTTTGAAAGTCTTAATTCTTGAAAATTTAAACATTGAAAATGAAAGGAAATCATTTGATCTGTACATCAAAGATTTAAACAAAAGCTTTTACAAAAATCTAGAGAAAAAGCATCCTGGTTTAACTGAAAATGAGAAGAAACTCTGTTCGTTATTACGATTAAAATTAACTTCAAAAGAAATAGCTTCTATTTTAAATATAAGTCCTAAAAGTGTTGAGGTTAACAGGTATAGATTGCGAAAAAAAATGAAGATCAAAAAAGATGATAAACTAGCTAAAATCATTAGAAAACTTTAAAGTGAATAAAAATAATAATAAATAATTTAATTAATTAATAATGAGAAATAGATTTTACACATTGGTAGTGGCATTAGTCCTTTACAGTATTGGAAC
>Ga0209013_10003247_pt1 | contig 14504 bp, 10 predicted proteins | sample Cruoilmetagenom2_FD_187291 | JGI IMG/M metagenome (GOLD analysis project Ga0209013, IMG submission 187291) | Oil polluted marine microbial communities from Coal Oil Point, Santa Barbara, California, USA - Sample 2 (SPAdes) (version 2) | ecosystem: Environmental > Aquatic > Marine > Oil seeps ... | reverse complement strand
ACCCCTATAGGCGTTGGATGGTCTGGCAATATCATTATTTTGTAAGGTTCATTTAATTCATCCATCTTTTCCTTCACATACTTAACTACCTTTTCATCTATCAGTTCTATTGCTTTTATTTTATTTTCTAACTCTCCACAATGTGAACATTCGTCTGGTGCTTCTATATGAATATACACAAAATTTTTACCTTGCTTTAATTCTTCTATTGCAGCTTTTGCTTTTCCTTCATAGTTAGTATTTAAGTTTCCTGTTGCACCCACAACTTCTTTAACTTTAAGTCCTCCACACATAGCTATACCTTTTAATAAATCAACTGCCGATATCATAACGCCATCTAACCCATATTTTTGTTTAAAAGAGGGTAGCATCGGCTTTGTACCTTCACCCCATATCCAAATAGAATTAGCCTTGTTTAAGCCTTTTTTCTTTCTTTCAATGTTTATAGGATGATTATTTAAAAGCTCATAGCTTTTTTCCATTAGTGAAAGAATCTTCCCGCTATTATCTCCATCAGGAAGATATTCCTTTATACATTTATCTCTAATATCATGAGGTGGTACAAGTTTAACATCTGTACTACCATTACGCCATACTAATAAATGTCTATAACTAATACCACTATAAAATTTTATTATATCATCTCTAAGTTTTTCATCTATATATTTAATAAGCACTTCTGATTCTTCTGTTGTTATATCACTTGCCCCATGATCTAATATAATCTTATTTTCATATGACTCTTCTTCAGATAATGTAACTAAATTAGTCCTAAAACTAACATCTTCATCCTTTAAACTTACCCCCATACTAATACCTTCAAGAGGAGATCTGCCTGTATAATATTTTAATGGATCATATCCTATAACAGAAAGATTAGCTGTATCGCTACCAGGATTCATATTTTTGGGTATTGTACTAACGAGTCCTACTTCACCTTTTTTTGCCAACTGTTCAATACTAGGTTTATTCGCAACTTCTAAAGGAGTCTTATTACCTAATTGTTTAATCGGTCTATCCGCCATCCCATCTCCTAATATAACTATATACTTCATGCTTCCTCCTTTAAGTCACAACCTAATATTCCCACTTAATCTCATTATAAACTTTTCGTATGCTTTCACTTTGTTTTAATGTAGTTATTTTTTCTTGTATTTCTCCTTGCGTCCATTCATTTGAAACTATACCAAATTCGCCATTTACATTGTCAAGCTCAACAATTTTTTCAATTCCGAGTATTTGTTCAACCTTATTTTTTGCTTTTTCTTCATCATTATATGCAATCCTTAAAAAAACTTTTGCAGAAACTTCTGCAATATTAATTAAATCCATTTCCTTTGTACTCCAAAATGTTATTATGTTTCTATCTAAATGTTTTACTGCATCTACTACATCTGCTACTACAGCACTGGCTGTTGGAAGTTTTCCTGCTCCGCTACCATAAAACATAACATCCCCTATAATATTACCATTAACATATATAGCATTAAATACGCCATTTACATTTGCTAGTGGGTGCTTTTCATTTATCATAGTTGGTGCAACATAAGCATACACATGATTTTTTATTTTTTTACTTTCAGCTAATAATTTAATATGACAATTTAATTTTTTAGCATATTTTATATCCTCTTTTGTAATATGAGTAATACCCTCTGTATATATCTCTTCATAGTTAACATGCATGCCAAATGCTAAAGATGATAAAATAGCTATTTTCCTACAAGCATCATGCCCTTCGATGTCCGCTTCTGGATTTTTTTCAGCATAACCTTTTTCTTGAGCTTGTTTTAAAACTGTTTCAAAATCAAGGTCCTCTTCAACCATTTTTGATAATATGAAATTTGTTGTTCCATTTAATATTCCTTTAATATCTGTTATTTCATCTGCAGTCAAAGATTTATTGAGTGGTCTTATAATCGGTATACCACCACCAACACTTGCCTCAAACAAAAAATTTATTTCATTTTTTCTGGCTATTTTAAGTAGTTCTGCTCCATGCTTTGCTACAAGTTCTTTATTTGACGTAACGACACTTTTACCAGCAAGCAATGCTCTTTTTACAAAAGTATAAGCCGGTTCTACTCCCCCCATAACTTCTACTATTACTTTTATATCTTCATCACCTAATATATCTTCTATGTTATGGGTTATTAACTTTTGTACAGGATCTCCTTCAAAGTCTCTTAAATCCAACACGTATTTTACGTTTATTTTTTTACCTGCTCTTTTATCAATGCTATCTTGATTAGTTTTTAATACCTCTACAACTCCAGACCCAACAGTTCCATAACCTAATATTGCAACATTTATCATATAATCACTCCCTCGCTAATATTCTTATATCATGTACGCCTTGTACGCCACCTATTATTTCTATATATTCATTAATTGGCTCTAAAATTTGGATGCTCATTGTTATATTTGCTATTCCATTAATAGGAATAGTCTGATTAATCGTCAATAAATTTGATTTTGTTGTTGATATTTGATTTAAAACTTTAGATAATATACCTGGTTTATCCTCTAAACTCATTGATAAAGTAATAGCTTTTCCCGTACTACTTTCAAAGAAAGGGGATATACTATCTTTATATTTATAAAAAGAACTTCTACTTATTCCTACTTTTTCAACTGCTTCTTGTACCGAAGAAGCTTTTCCAGTTTCTATAAGTTTCTTAGCTTCGACTACACTTAGAAATACTTCTGGCAAAGCATCCCTATCCACTATATAATATTTTACTTTATCTGACATATTAATCACCTTTTGTTTTCAGTTGATATACATTTGTTTCTGTTACAAAGACTATACCATATTATATTAAATAATTCAATTAATATTTACAATAAAAATAATAGTTTGTATTTTTTATTTTCAGTGAATTTTCACACAATTATTACTTTAAAAAAATAAATTAGCCATACTTAGAGTATAATGACTAATTTATTTTACTTTATTATGTTTTTTTCTTTTACTACTATTTTATTGCTTGTATCATATTTTTTTGTTCTTCTTCATTTAATACTAAATCTATATCAAGAATAATTATCATTCTATTTTCTAATTTCGCTACACTTTTAATATATTTTCTATCTACACCCGTAATAATTTTTGGTGCTTTTTCAATTACCTCATCCTCAATATGAAGTATTTCTGCTACAGAATCAACAACAAAACCTACTTGCATATTATTTGCTTGTGTCACTATTATTTTTGCTTCATTACTGCTTTGCTTATCTTCTAAATTGAATTTTTTTCTTAAATTATATACTGGTAATATCTCTCCACGCAAATTAATTATTCCCTCTATATATTCAGGTGTATTAGGAATCTTAACTACTTCTTGATCTTTTTCAATACCATATACATTCATAATATCTAATCCGTATTCCTCATCATCTAACCTAAATATAACATGTTGTATACTCGCCACTATAGTACCCTCCTCATTATTTTTTACTTAACCAACCTAGGTATGCATTTATAAATGAATCTATATTTCCATCCATTACACTTTGAACATTTCCCATTTCTTCATTTGTTCTATGATCTTTAACCATTGAATATGGATGAAATACATATGATCTAATTTGACTTCCAAAACCTATCTCTTTAACTTCCCCACGAATTCCTTGTAGTTTTGCTAATTGTTCTTCTTCTTTACGTGCATATAACTTTGATTTTAACATCTTCATAGCTTTCTCTTTGTTTTGCCTTTGTGATCTTTGATTTTGACATTGTACAACAATATTAGTTTCAAGATGTGTTATTCTTATTGCTGAGTCCGTCTTATTAATATGCTGACCTCCAGCTCCACTTGCTCTAAAAGTATCTACTCTTATTTCTTCATCTTTTACTTCTATTTCAATATCATCATCCACTTCTGGCATAACATCGCAGGAAGCAAAAGATGTATGCCTTCTTCCTGCGCTATCAAAAGGAGATAATCTAACTAATCTATGAACCCCTTTTTCTGACTTTATATACCCAAAAGCATTTTCACCATTAATTTGAATGGTCACTGATTTTATCCCTGCTTCATCACCTGGAAGATAATCAAGCACCTCTACCTTATAACCTTTTCGTTCTGACCATCTTGTATACATTCTAAGAAGCATCTCTACCCAATCGCAAGCTTCTGTACCACCGGCACCAGAGTGAAGTGTTACTATAGCATTAGTTTTATCATATTCTCCTGATAGTAAAGTATCAATCTTTAGCTTTTCATAACTTTTAATGAAAGTTTTTAGACCTTTTTTAACATCACTTATTAAAGAATCATCATCTTCTTCTTGACCCATAATAATGTATGTTTTAACATCATCCCATTGATTTACTAAATCATCGTAACCACTTATTTTATCTTTTAAAGCTTTTATTTGTTGCAATATTTTTTGAGAATTCTCAGGTTCATTCCAAAATTCTGGTTGTGCTGTTTTCTCTTCTAGCTCTTCGACTCTAGCCTTTGCACCTGCAACGTCAAAGTGAAGCCCCCATCTCTATTAAATTTTTCTTATAACTTTGTAATTCTAGATTACATTGTTCATATTCTAACACTTTATCAGTCCCTTCTTAATGCATCTCCTAAATCCTTATTCATTTTTCCCACAACAATATTTATATTTTTTGCCGCTCCCACATGGACAAACATCGTTTCTTCCTATTTTAGGTTGTTGCCTTCTTTTAGGTTTTTTTACCCCTGTATCTTCTCCTCTATTAGTAGAAGTAGGCTTAGCAACTCTTTCTCTTTCAATATTTCTTTCTAATTGAATTCTATATAATTGTTTCACTGTTTCTTCTCTTATATTTTCACTCATTTCTTGGAACATATCAAATCCAACAAATTGATATTCTACTAATGGATCTCTTTGTCCATATGCCTGAAGACCTATACCTTGTCTCATTTGGTCCATGTTATCTATATGGTCCATCCATTTTTGATCTATTACTCTAAGGAGAATTACTCTTTCTATTTCTCTCATTTGTTCTTGTCCAATTTGACTCTCTTTTGCATCATAAATATCTTTTGCATGTTTAAATAGAATATCTTTTAATTTTTCTTTAGTTAACGTTTCTATTTCTTTATCTGAAAAATTCATTTCCTCAATCGTAAAGATGGTACTTAAATGCTCTTTTAGTCCTGTTATATCCCACTCTTCTGCATATGGCATATCTCCAATGTAAACTTTAATAGACTCGTCTATTAACTCTTGTACCATTTCCATTATATTGTCTTTTAAATTTTCGCCTTCTAGAACTTTGAATCTCTCTCCATATATTACTTCTCTTTGTTCATTCATCACTTTATCATATTCTAACAAATGCTTACGAATAGAGAAGTTATTACCTTCAACTTTTTTCTGAGCATTTTCAATAGCTTTTGACAACATCTTATGTTCTATAGGCTCATCTTCCGGTAGTCCCATCGTTTCAACAATATTTCTCATTCTATCCGATCCAAAAAGTCTCATAAGATCATCTTCTAATGAAATATAAAAACGTGACTCTCCTTCATCACCTTGACGACCTGCACGACCTCTTAACTGATTATCAATACGTCTTGATTCATGTCTTTCTGTTCCTATTATTTTTAATCCACCAAGTTCTTTTACGCCTTCTCCAAGTTTAATATCCGTTCCACGACCTGCCATATTAGTAGCTATCGTTATTGCTCCCAATTGACCTGCCTCGGATACTATTTCTGCTTCTTTTTCATGGAATTTGGCATTTAATACTTTATGCTTAACGCCTTTTCTGGTTAACATTTTACTTAAAAGTTCTGAGTCATCTATTGTAATTGTTCCAACTAAAACAGGTTGTTTTCTTTCATACGCTTCTGATATTTCTTCAACTGCAGCATTATATTTACCGATTTTACTTTTATACACAGAATCTGGATGATCTTTTCTTATTACTGGTTTATTTGTTGGAATCACGATAACGTCCATCCCATAAATATCTCTAAACTCGTCTTCTTCTGTTAAAGCAGTACCTGTCATTCCAGATAATTTCTTATATTTATTAAAGTAATTTTGGAAAGTAACTGTAGCAAGTGTTTTACTTTCTCTTTGTACTTCTACGTTTTCTTTAGCCTCTATAGCTTGGTGTAATCCATCTGAGTATCTTCTACCTGGCATTAATCTTCCAGTGAACTCATCTACTATAACTATTTGCCCTTCATTTATTACATAATCTTGTTCTCTATGCATTGTATTTCTAGCTTTTAAAGCTATATTAACATGATGCTGTAGCTCCATATTTTCTGGGTCGGATAAGTTGCCTATTCCAAAAAATTGCTCTACTTTTTTCAAACCTTCAGCTGTCAAGGTTACAGATTTAACCTTTTCATCTATTATGAAATCTCCTACTTCTTCTATCTCTTCATTCATAAGATTGCTTAATTTTGTTATTTCACCTTTTAACTCACCTTTAACTAATCTTGCCACTAAAACATCTGCTGCTTTGTATAACTTTGTTGATTTCCCACTACTTCCTGAGATGATAAGTGGCGTCCTAGCTTCATCAATTAATACAGAGTCAACCTCATCTACTATAGTATAATGTAGATCTCTTTGTACTCTTTCCTTTTTATATATAACCATATTATCTCTTAAATAATCAAACCCAAATTCATTGTTTGTTCCATATGTTATATCACAATTATAAGCATTTCTTCTTTCATCATTTTCTGTTCCATTTATTATTAACCCAACTGATAATCCTAGAAAATTATAAACTTGTCCCATTTCTTCAGATTGAGTTTTGGCAAGATAGTCATTAACTGTTACTATATGTACACCATTACCTTCTAATGCATTAAGATATGCGGGTAGTGTAGCTGTTATAGTTTTACCTTCACCTGTTCTCATTTCAGCAATACGACCTTGGTGTAATATAATTGCTCCTATTAACTGTACTCTAAACGCGCTTATACCTAATACCCTTTTTGCTGCTTCTCTAACCAGTGCATATGCCTCTGGTAATAGATCATCTAAAGTTTCACCTTTTTGTAATCTTTCTTTAAACTCTATTGTTTTGTTTTTTAAATCTTCATCAGATAATTTTGCATATTCATCATCATAATTTTCTATTTTATCAACTATTGATTCTACTTTTTTTATTTCTCTTGCACTATGCTTGCCGAAAATATTTTCTAAAAATCCCATATGTTAGATCACCTTTCAAATCAATTATTATTTTATCGTCTTATCATATAATTTTACCATTTAATAGATAGTTATTCAAGTTTAAACAAGAAATAGCCTTTTAAAAAATCTTAGTCTATACTTTTTATAAATGCATCCACAACAATAGGACAAAACTGCCTACCTTTATTCTTCAAAATTTCCTTGACAGCTGTAGATTTTTCTAAACCGTTTCTATAAGACCTGTCGCTAGTCATAGCATGATATGCATCTGATACGCCAATAATACGAGAATAGTACGGAATTTCTTCCCCTACCAATCCGTCAGGATATCCATTACCATCCCAATGCTCATGGTGGTGTCTCACATATTTCGAGATATCTCTAAGTGATTCTGATCTAGAAAGCAAATCCTCACCTATAGTTGGATGTTTTTTTACAATATCATATTCAGAATCTGTCAATGCACCTTTTTTATTTAATATTAAGATTGGTATCGCAATCTTACCTATATCATGAACAGTTGCAGCCCAATGCAGTTCCTGCAACTCATTTTGCTCAAGCCCTAATATTTTACCGACCTCTACTGATATTTTTGCCACTGTTTCAGAATGACCTCTTGTATATTCGTCGTGGTAATCCATAGCCACTATAAAAGAATTTACGATATCTCTTTGAATCAAATCTTTTACACTAATCATCCTCTTCATTCTAAACATAGCCGATACCAACAGTTGAAGCTCTTTCATCTCATTAATCGCTATTACATCAAATGTAACTCTATTGTCTTCCCAAGAAGACTCACTAATGTCAAGAGAAATTCCCAGTTTTATATCAAAATTATCAACGAGACCAATATACATCGATTCATGCATTGGGGGATTTTTACTTGTATATTTTTCATATTTCTCTGCTCCTAACCTTTCTCTCAGTTTTTTTTCTGGTATTTTGTCATTTTTAAGATCAAAAACAAACAGTTCAAAACCATCAGGACTCCTATTTATGGAATTAAGTGACTTCAAGTCAAACCCAATGGCATCAACATAGTGAATACTGTTTTCACCAATTCTAAAAACACTACCGAAATCACAAACTTCTATTTTATTAAAAATATACCGAAATATTTCAACAAGTATTTCATCTATGTTAATATCATCATTCGTCACAAATTTTGTCATTATATAATACAATTCATTTTTCGGATTAATATCTTTTTTAAATTCTTTTAACTCAATTTCACTCTTTTCATATAACTTTCTTATCTTAATAATCGTATTATAATTCCTCCATAAAAATACAAATAGAAATATCGATGTCATAATCACAAAAAACAAACCTTTTAAAGACTGAATCCGTCCATACATAGCAAAATCTACACTAACTTTTTCTAAAATATCGTCAGACCAAATAATCCAGGCTGAACTTAAAATAATGTACATGAACACTGTCATTATATTCGTTTTGAAACCTTCATCGTATGCTTGCTTAAAACTTTTATATTTTTCTAATAAGTAACCCACATTCACCTCACCTATTCTATCACGTACTTTTTATATTAATAAATGATACAACATTATTATCACTTAAACAATTATAGAATATTTCATTTTGAACTTTTTAACCGTATCTCTTTCTTATATTATCATAATGTTTACCAAAAATACATGGAAGAAAATAGAGTATTAATATTCTTTTCAAAAACATTTACCGGTTACATTTCTTTGACAATTACTTTTATTTAAACAATTATAACAAATTTCATTTTGAACTTTTTTATTTTCATCATATTCTTTTATGTTACAAAGTGTAGTTTCAGCTATATTATAAAGTGCTTCTTTTGTAAAAAAAGCTTGATGTGCTGTTACTATTACGTTTGTAAATGATAAAATCCTTGCAAGTACATCATCGTCTAAAACTTCATCAGAAAAATCTTCAAAGAAATATTCGCTTTCTTCTTCATATACATCAAGTCCTGCACTTCCAACTTTTTTAGTTTTAAGTCCTTCTATTAAACAATCAGTATCAACTAGACCTCCTCTCGATGTATTTATGATCATCACTCCCTCTTTCATCATATCTATAGATTCTTTATTTATCATATGATATGTTTCCTTCATAAGCGGGCAATGTAATGATATTATATCTGAACGTTTATATATAGTTTCAATTGTTGTATACTCTACATCTAACTTTTCGTTTGGAAACTTATCAAATACAATAATATTCATTCCAAACCCTTTACAAATATTTATAAATATTTGTCCTATTTTACCAGTCCCTATAACGCCTATTGTTTTACCATGCAAATCAAACCCAAGTAATGTATTTATACTAAAATTGTTGTCTCTTGTTCTATTGAAGGCTCTATGAATCTTTCTATTTAACGTCATAATAAGGGCAAAAGCATGCTCTGCAACTGCATATGGGGAATAAGCCGGAACTCTTACAACATGAATTTTACCATAAGTAGCTTTAAAATCTACATTATTATACCCTGCACACCTCATAGCTATAAATTTAATTCCTTCATCATATAATATATCTATAACTTCTTTATTCAAATTATCATTAACAAAAGCACATACAACTTCATATCCTTCTGCCATAATAGCTGTTTCCTCACTTAGCTTATATTCAAAATATTTTATTGTATATCCGAATGATTGATTTACTTCATTAAAAAACTTCATATCATAAGGTTTTGCATCAAAGAATGCTATTTTCATAAATATTTCTCCTTTCATTTTTCGTATACATCTAACTAATCATTATATTTATCTATATTGATTATATTTATTCAGTACAAAGATATATAATATTAAACAACCTGATCCCTATTTAACATAAAAATCAGGTTGTTCTCTCTTTTTAATTACTTTTTAATTACTTCTTAATTACTTCTTAATTACTTCATTATTATATTCATATTTATTTCTGCCTGAATTTTTAGCAATATATAACAATTCATCTGCTTCATTAATAATATCAATAGGGGAAAAGTAAGAGCTAGGAACCTTCGTCACAACCCCCATACTTACAGTTATTATTCCAAAATCCTCATTATACTCATGTTTAATATTAAGATTAGTTATCTTTTGTTTAATACGCTCTGCTACTGATAAAGCACCCTCTAAAGATGTATTAGGAAGTACTATTATAAACTCTTCTCCACCATACCTACAAACAAAATCTTCAGATCTCATTAAACTATTTTTTAGAACTCCACTTACCGCTTTTAGTACTTCATCTCCATTTATATGCCCATAATGGTCATTATAGTTTTTAAAATGATCTAAATCCAAATAAATAACTGATAAGGGTAAATGATATCGTAAGCAGTTTTTCCAATCCATATTAAATAATCTATCAAACCCTCTTCTATTATATGTACTCGTTAAGATATCTTCCATACTTATACATTCTAATTCTTCTTTTTGTTCTTGCATCTTATTAAGTTCTTGTATTTTTAATGTAAGTTCATGAGCTTGTTTTTCAATCAGCTGTTTTTGAAGATACATATCTTTAAATATATTTACCTTACTTTTAAGAATAATTGGATCAAATGGTTTAAATAAATAATCCACTGCACCAACTTCATATCCTTTAAAAATTGATTTTTTCTCTTTACTAATAGCTGTAACAAATATAATAGGGATATGTTTAGTTTTCTTAATACTCCTTAATAATTTAGCAGTTTCAAAACCGTCCATTCCCGGCATCTGAACATCCATTAAAATAACCGCAAAAGAGTATGATAAACATAATGTTAAGGCTTCTTCTCCTGATAAAGCTTTAACCAAATTTAACGCCTTGTCTGTTAAAACACTTTCCATTACAAAATGATTTTCTTTTTTATCATCCACTACGAGTATATCAACTTTTTCTTTCATGTACGATCTCCTAATTCTTATTTTCACATATATTCTTACTAATTATAATCGTCATTCATACTAATAGTTTTGTGGTCATACTATCTATAATTTCTATCTGATAATTTTTTTCTATAGATTTTTTGTTTTTCTTCATAAACTTCAAATTCATCTCTCGCCTTTAGTGATTTTATGGTTTCTTCTGATCCAAGACATAAAATTCCACCTCTACATAAGCTTTGATAAAACAAGTGAGTAACTTTTTCTTGCAACTGATTATTAAAATAAATGAATACATTTCTACATATAATTATCTGCATTTCCCCAAACACTTGATCTATTACAAGATTATGTTGTGAAAATATAATATTCTTTTTTAAAGATTGATTCATAATAGCTACACTACCTTTTTCAGTATAATAATCAAAAAAATCTTTTTTTCCCTTTGAATTAATATAATTTGTCGTATATTCTTTCACCTTATCTAACCCAAATATACCCTGACTAGCTACCTTAAGAATACTTTCGTTAAAATCTGTAGCATAAATTGTACATCTATCATAAATACCTTCTTCAATTAACATAATAGCCATAGAATATACTTCTTCACCTGTAGAACACCCTGCATGCCATATCTTAACCTTAGGGTAAGTTTTTAGTATCGGTATTATTTCATTCCTTATATAAGCAAAAAATTCAGGATCTCTAAACATATTTGTCACATTAATTGAAAACCCAGGTAGTAAACTCTTAAAATAAAGTTCATCTGTTAGCATCCTATGCTGCATTTGTGAAATATTATCAAAATCACTTAACACTAATCTATTCTTTATTCTACGTTTCATATGTGCTCTTGAATAATCTCTAAAATCATAACCATATTTAAAAAACATACCCTGTATAAATAATTCTACTTCAATGTCTTCACTATCCATTATATCACTGTATTCACCCCTCATTATAACCACACGTTTAATAACGAAATAAGTTTTTCAACATCAATTGGTTTTGTCATATAATCATCGGCTCCTGCTTCAATACATTTATTTTTATCATCCTTCATCGCCTTTGCAGTTAAAGCAATAATAGGTATTTTATTATTAAATTCTTGTTTTCTGATCTCTTTAATAGCCTCATATCCATTCAACTTCGGCATCATTATATCCATTAAAACAATGTCAAAATCAATATTTTCTTTGCTCCATTTAATAGCCTCTTGTCCATTTCTTGCAGTTATTACTTCCATACCATACTTTTCTAAAACATTTGATAAGGCAAATAGATTACGATCATCATCATCAACTAATAACACTTTTTTATCAAAAAGAGGACCTTTATCTATATTATTACTTTGTATTTCTGTTACTGGTATATAATCATTTATATTTTCGTTTACATCCTGTAAAAAAATCAAAGCTTCATCTATTAATCTTTCTTTTGATTTTGAACTTTTTAGTATAATACTTTCTGTATATTGATTAATGTCATCAATCTGTTGTCCATCTATTTCTTCATCTGTATAAATTATTACCGGAACATTTTTAACTAAGTCATTTTTCAACTTAGTTAAAAAATCTACTCCCTTCATATCTGGAAGCTTAACGTCAAGTATAACACATTGATAGTCTCCATTTTCAATGGAATCTAGACCTTCTTTTCCTGTGTTTACTTTTTCTATTTCAACTTGCCCCAAATCAAAAAAATATTCAAAATTTTCTTTCCCACATACACCAACTATTATTATTTTCTTTAATTCTTTTTGGTTTATAGATTCTAATTTTTCTAATGTTTCATATATTACTTTTATATCCACTGGTTTTTTTAAATATCCTATAATACTTTTAGGCATATCTAAAATGTTATCATTTTCTGAACCTGATATAATATGAATTGGTATATTCTTTGTTTTCTCATCATTTTCTAGCTTTCTAGCTAAATCTATACCGTTTATATCTGGTAATCCAATATCTAATATAATTGCTGATGGCTTGATTGATATGGCTTTTTCAAGTCCCTGCTCACCATCAAATACAACCTCAGTTTTATATCCTTTATTATTTGCTAAATCTGATAATATGTTTGCAAATTTTTCATCATCTTCTATAATAAGCAATGTTTTTTTAGTTATATCCTCATTTAAAGTAGTATTTTCTTCATCTTTATGTAACTCTTCATAACTAATAATATTATTTGTTTTACCATCTTCTTTACCATCTGTTACTATTTTATTATTTACTGGAAGTATAATGGTAAATATACTTCCTTCACCTTCTTTACTATCTATTAATATTTGCCCTCCAAGAACACGAGAAAGTTCTAGTGATATTGTTAATCCTAACCCTGTACCCCCATATTGCCTACTTGTCGTTCCATCAGCTTGACAAAATGCTTCAAATATAACTTTTTGTTTATCTTGCGCGATACCTATCCCAGTATCAGTTACTTCTATAGCAATGTAATCTTTATTCATTTCTCTTTGTATCTCATAATCAGACTTATCTAATTGTCTTATAGCTAATATTACTTCACCAATATGTGTAAATTTAATAGCATTTGATATAAGATTTTTAATAATCTGTGATAATCTCATAGCATCAGAAATAATATACTTTGGTGCATCTTCATGGATTTTCGTTTTAAATATTATATTTTTCATATCAGCAACTGGCTTGAAAAGTTTAATACTTTCATCTATAATATCATCCAAATATACCTTATCTAGATTTAATTCTAGCTTACCTGCTTCTACTTTTGATAAATCAAGTACGCCATTAATGAGTGTTAATAAATCTTTACCCGAAGAATTAATAGTACTTGCATATTCATTTTCCTTATCAGTTAAAGGTTCATTTGCATTACGATCAGATAATAACTGGGACAAAATCAATATACTATTTAAAGGCGTTCGTAGTTCATGTGACATATTAGCTAAAAATTCCGTTTTATAACGATTAGCTGTTCCAAGTTCATTTGCCTTGTTCATTATCAATTGCTGTGAAGCCATATTTTCTTCATTCTTTTGAGCTAATTCTTGTTTTTGTAGTTCTAACTTACGAGAATGTCTAGATAATTCTTCATTAGATGCTTTTAATTCTTCCTGCTGATTTTGCATACTTAACTCTGATTCTTTAAGTGCTATTGCTTGTTCTTCTAATTCTTCATTACTTTGTCTTAATTCTTCTTGTTGCATCTGTAACTCTTCTGATTGAATAACGGTCTTATCTAACAACTCTTTCATTTGAATCCTTGATTTTGCAGAATTAATTGATACGCCAATAACATCTGATAAAGCATTTACTAAACTAATCTTTTCACTAGAATATACTTCCAAACTTCCTATTTCAATAATACAAATTAACTCTTCTTGATACATACACGGCAATACCATAATATTTTTAGGAACTGCTTCACCGAGTCCTGATTGAACCATTATATAATCATCTGGAATTTGAGTAATAACAAAACTTTTTTTCTCCAAGGCAGCCTGAC
>Ga0209013_10003246_pt1 | contig 14509 bp, 13 predicted proteins | sample Cruoilmetagenom2_FD_187291 | JGI IMG/M metagenome (GOLD analysis project Ga0209013, IMG submission 187291) | Oil polluted marine microbial communities from Coal Oil Point, Santa Barbara, California, USA - Sample 2 (SPAdes) (version 2) | ecosystem: Environmental > Aquatic > Marine > Oil seeps ... | reverse complement strand
CCAACAATTACTGGCATTTGAACATCACTTTCAACAAATGCACTTAAAACATCCATATAAAGAGGCTCTCCAACACTACCTGGTTCTTTTGTTCTATCAAGTACAGCTATTTTTTTAACTGTTTTAGGTAATTTTTCTAACATATCCTCCATTGGGAATGGTCGATACAAACGAATAAATAAAGCACCAACTTTTTCACCATCAGCAACCATTTTTTCCATAGTTTCTCTTACTGCCCCTTCGCCTGAACCCATAATTATAGAAACGCGTTCAGCTTCTGGATGACCTATGTAGTAAGTTAAGCTGTAACGACGACCTGTATGGTCGTAAAACTCATTCATTACATCTTGAACGATACTCGGAACTCTGTTGTAATACCCATTTGCAGATTCACGAGCTTGGAAGAAAACATCAGGATTTTGAGATGTACCTCTTATTACTGGGTTGTCAGGATCTAAGGAATGCTTTCTGTGTGCCATTATTTTATTTTCTGGCATCATTGCTTTGATAACATCATCTGGAATACTATCTATTTTAGAAATTTCATGAGAAGTTCTAAATCCATCAAAAATATTCATAAAAGGAATACGCGCATGCAAAGTTGCAACTTGTGAAATTAAAGCAAAATCTTGAGCTTCTTGAACAGAACCGCCAAATAACATAGCATATCCGGTTTGACGAGCTGACATTACATCACTATGGTCTCCAAAAATTGAAAGAGCATGTGTTGCAATAGTTCTTGCCGCTACATGAATAACATTAGGTAATAATTCACCAGCAATTTTATACATATTAGGAATCATTAATAGTAAGCCTTGTGATGCTGTAAATGTAGTTGTTAAAGCACCTGTTTGTAAAGATCCATGAACAGCACCTGCTGCACCACCTTCACTTTGAAGTTCTACTATTCGAGGAATGTTACCCCAAACATTTTTTTGTTCTTTTGAACTATATAAATCAACATGTTCACCCATTGGTGATGCGGGTGTAATTGGGTAGATTGCACAAACTTCATTTGTTTTATGCGCAACGCGTGCTACCGCTTCATTTGCATCACAGATTAATTTTTTAGATTTTTTTTCCATTTTAGTTTTGATTTAACACTGAATATTTAGATCAATCACGATATTTACTAGGTTCGTGTTGATCACAAATCCGATATCTTAATTTAAGGGTGTAAAATTAAAAGGATTAAATCATTAAAAGACTGATATAAATCATCCTGCATTAAATTAATAAAAAGAAAAAAGTATAATTACGAATTAGGAGATAAAAAAAACTGTTTCAAAATAAATTGAAACAGTTTTTATAATTTTGGTGTTGAGAAGATTATTCTCCGTGTAGCCAAGTCTTTTTAGAAAGAAGTTGTTCTTCAGATTCAACATGATTCTCATCTGGAACACAACAATCAACTGGACATACAGAAGCACATTGAGGCTCATCATGGAAACCTTTACATTCTGTACATTTGTCAGTCACAATAAAGTAGAATTCATCACTAATTGCTTCGTTTTCAGCATCAGCATCAGCTTCTTCACCATTAGGTAAAGTTACGGTTCCACTTAGTGAAGTTTCATCCGAATAAGACCATTCTTGATCTGGTTCGTAAATTGCATTGTTTGGACATTCTGCAACACATGCATCACAATTTATACATTCATCTGTTATAATTATAGCCATAATTTTTTATTTTAAATTAAAAGTAGGTGCAAAGTTAAAAAAAATTGAGCCTAATAAATTAACACTTTTAAAATTTAGAATAATTCCAAATAAGGATAAAAACCTCAAGAAAGAAACAGCCGTTAAAGACCTATTTTATGTGATAAAAATCATATTTTCTCTTTATTAACAAGCATATATTTGGCACTTAATTTTTCTAAGTTTTAGAAAATTGATTAAATTTAACAAAAAATAAAAGTTAAAATGATAATAGATAACAATAAGGCAACAAAAAAAGCTGTTGAACAGGTTAATGCTGTTGTGATTAGATTTGTAGGTGACTCTGGTGATGGAATGCAGCTAACTGGAACTCAATTCACAGATACATCGGCCATGTTTGGTAATGATGTAGCAACTTTTCCTAACTATCCATCTGAAATTCGAGCTCCTCAAGGTAGCTTGTATGGGGTTTCTGGTTTTCAAGTCCATATAGGAAGTGTCGAAATTAGTACACCTGGTGATGATTTAGATTTATTAGTCGCAATGAATCCTGCAGGTTTAAAAACCAATTTGGCATCTGTAAAAGCTGGGCATACCGTTATAGTAGATACAGATTCCTTTACGAAGAAAAATTTACAAAAAGCAGAGTATGAAACCAACCCTTTAGAAGATGGTAGTTTAGATAATTACCGCGTTATTGAAGTTGCCATGACTTCATTAACAAGAGAGTCTCTTAAAGATTTAGGTTTAGATAATAAAAGTATTGTTAGAAGTAAAAATATGTTTGCTCTAGGAATGGTGTATTGGATGTACGGTAGAGATATGAACCATACTTTAGATTTCTTTAAAAAGAAATTTAAATTCAAACCAATAATTGCCGAAGCGAATTCAAAAGTTATAAAAGCAGGATATTATTACTCTGAAACTTTAGAGTTAATTCCTAATTCATATGCAATTGCACCGTCAACAATGCCAAAAGGTATATATAGAATTGTTAATGGTAATACTGCAACAGCTTGGGGTTTTTTAGCAGCAGCTGAAAAATCAGGTTTAGAATTGTTTTTAGGTTCTTACCCAATTACTCCGGCAACCGATATTTTGCATGAATTAGTAAAACACAAACATTTTGGCGTTAAGGCATTTCAGGCAGAAGACGAAATAGCAGGAATTACTTCAACTATTGGTGCCGCTTTCGCTGGAGATTTAGCAATTACAACAACTTCGGGTCCTGGTTTAGCTTTAAAAGGTGAAGCTATTGGTTTAGCAATGATGACTGAGTTACCTATGGTAATTGTAAATGTACAAAGAGGTGGACCTTCAACAGGAATGCCAACAAAAACCGAACAATCGGATTTATTACAAGCGATGTATGGTCGTAATGGCGAAAGCCCTGTAATTGTTATTGCAGCAAGTACGCCAGCAAATTGTTTTGACTATGCGTATGAAGCGTCAAGATTAGCTTTAGAACATATGACACCGGTAATTTTATTAACGGATGGTTATATTGCTAATGGTTCTGAGCCTTGGAAAATTAAATCTATAAAAGATATGCAAAAGATAACAACGAAGGTTGTTGACTTAAATGCAGATGATGCAAGTCCTTTTGATAGAGATCATGAAACTTTAGCTCGTAATTGGGCAATTCCTGGAACACCTGGCTTAGAGCATCGTGTAGGAGGATTAGAAAAAGATGAATTATCAGGTAATGTTTCTATGGATGCATCTAATCATGAGCAAATGGTTAATGTGAGAGCTGAAAAAGTAAAACGAGTTGCCAATAATATTCCAGAAATAACCCCAGAATATCAGAAAGAAGGAGATTTATTAGTTGTTGGTTGGGGTGGTACTTATGGTAGTTTACATTCGGCTGTTAGAGGATTAAATGATGAAGACTTTAAAGTGGGTCATGCACATTTTAATTATATTAATCCTTTACCTAAAAACACAGAGGATGTTTTTTCTAAGTATAAAAAAATAGTTGTTTGTGAGTTAAACAAAGGTCAGTTTGCACAAGTACTTAGATCTCAATTTAATGAAGTTGAGTTTATACAATATAACAAAGTAATGGGATTACCATTTTCAGTAACAGATTTAATGGCCAAGTTTAAAAATATAATAAAAGAAGATTAAGATGGAAGATACAGCAGTAAAAAAATATACGTTTAAAGATTTTTCCAGCGATCAAGAAGTTAGATGGTGCCCTGGTTGTGATGATTATGTTATATTAAGATCTATGCAAAAAGCGCTTCCAGAAATGGGAGTAAATAAAGAAGATGTTGTTTTTATTTCGGGAATAGGATGTTCTTCTCGTTTTCCATATTATATAGACTCTTATGGAATGCATGGTATTCATGGAAGGGCAGCAGCAATTTCAAGTGGTGTTAAGTTGGCGAATCCAAATTTAAGTGTTTGGATGGCAACTGGAGATGGTGATAGTTTAGCTATTGGAGGTAATCATTTTATTCATGTATTGCGTAGAAATTTAGACATAAATATTGTTCTTTTTAATAATGAAATCTATGGTTTAACTAAAGGTCAATTTTCGCCTACTTCATTAATAGGGCAAAAAACTAAATCTTCTCCTTTTGGTAATACACAACCACCTTTTCAACCAGGTGAACTAGCTTTAGGTGCGCGTGCAAGATTTTTTGCAAGACTAGGTGGTAATAGTCCAAAACAGATGATGAAATTATTTGTTGAAGCTGAAAAATTTAAAGGAACTTCCCTAATTGAAATTTTACAGAATTGTGTAATTTTTAATGATGGATGTTTTACAAAATATACAGATAAAGCAGTAAAAGAAGATAAGCAAATATATCTAGAACATGGTAAACCAATGGTATTTGGTAAAAACAAGGACAAAGGAATTGTTTTAAAAGGATTAAATTTAGAAGTAGTTACTATTGGAGAAGAAGGAATAACAGAACAAGATCTTTTGGTTCATGATGCAAAATGTGAAGATAATACACTGCATCAAATGCTAGTTAAAATGGAGTACCCATTAGCAACAGGTATTATTAGAAGTTTTGAAGAAGATACTTTTGAAGAAAGAGAGCAAATGTTAACGGAAGAGGTTAAGAAAAACTCTAAATTTTCTAAAGTAGATGATTTATTTTTCTCAGGAGAAACCTATGAAGTGAAATAATTAAATTAATTATTAAAGGGTGACAATAGTCATCCTTTTTTTTTAGAAATAAAAATAATTTTGACAAATATTTAAAGAGTAATAATATGGGCTACGAAGCTATTTTAGTTTTTTTTATTGCAGGCGTTTTTCTTATAGTTTTAGCAAATTTTTTATCCAATTTAATTTCACACAAATCGGACAATCCTCAAAAGAGGGAGCCGTACGAATGTGGTATTGAGACAATTGGTCCTACATGGATTCAATTTAAAGTGGGATATTATCTGTTTGCTATTCTGTTTTTAATTTTCGACGTGGAAGTGGTTTTTCTAATTCCATGGGCGGTTGTTTTTAAAGAAGTAGGAACGGTTGCATTGGTTGAGGTCATTGTATTTTTATTTATTTTAGGATTAGGATTATTATATGCATATAAAAAACGAGCATTACGATGGGAGTAGATAATAAGAAACGATATGTAAGTCAGCTGGAAGCCGAAGGATTAAATGAGGTGGTTCCCGATGATTTTCCTGGAAAAATAATTCCAGGTGGAAATGGAGGTAATATTGTGGTAACAACATTGGATTCTGTTATCAACTGGGGGCGCAAGAATTCCCTTTGGTCTTTATATTTTGGTACAAGTTGTTGTGCGATTGAGATGATGCAAACGGGTGCCGCTCGTAACGATTATTCAAGATTTGGATTTGAAGTTGCTAGAGCCTCCGCACGTCAGGCTGATTTAATTATTATAGCCGGAACCATTGTAAATAAAATGGCACCGGTTTTAAGAAGATTGTATGATCAAATGGCTGAGCCAAGGTATGTGATAGCAATGGGAGCCTGTGCAATTTCCGGTGGACCATTTTATTATAATTCCTATTCAGTAGTAAAGGGGGCGGATCATGTAATTCCTGTAGATGTGTATGTACCAGGATGTCCTCCTAGACCAGAAGCCTTGTTAGAAGGTATGATCATGTTACAGAAAAAAATAGAGACCGAAAACATGAGTAAAAAGGTCAATCCTATTGATGGTTTTGATGAAGGAAAATAGTTTGTATTTAATCAAAAGATAAAATGAAAAACGAAGATTTACAAAATATCATAAATGGTTTGGCAGAAAATTTAGCGTTTTCTGAAGAAGGATCAGAGTTTTTAAATGTTACCATTCCAAAAGAAGCATTACACAATGTTTGTAGTCAGTTAAAATCGAACAGTGATCTTGATTTTGATTATGCCTATTGTATCACTGGAATGGATTGGGGTGAGGAACTTGGAGTTATTTACCATTTAGAATCTACAAAGTTAAAACATAAGATTGTTGTTAAAGTGATGACAGATGATAGAGAAAATCCAACATTGGACTCTGTTTGGGATATCTGGAGAACAGCCGAATTCCATGAATTGGAGGTTTATGATTTCTTTGGTGTAAAATTCAATAATCATCCAGGTTTGAGACGACTATTTCTTACACCCGATTGGGATGGATGGCCTTTGAGGAAAGACTATGTGGATGAAGCTAATATGATTGTTAAATAAAATTTATCATGACAGATCAAAAAGTGAAAACTAAAATGAAAACGGAAGAGTATTTCGTAAATATGGGTCCTCAACACCCAGCTGCTCATGGTGTACTACGATTACTATTGACCATTGATGGGGAAATCATTAAAAATGTGGAACCAGATCTGGGTTATATTCATCGTTCCATTGAAAAAATGTGTGAACGTGATAGCTATCAACAAATAGTTCATTTGACAGATAGAATGGATTATTTATCCTCACATATCAATAATGAAGCTGTTTGTTTAACTGTTGAAAAAGGACTTGAAATTGAAGTATCGGATAGAGTAAAAGTAATTAGAACTATTATAGGTGAATTAACACGTTTGGCTTCACATCAATTGTGGTGGGGTGTAATGGGAATGGATTTAGGGGCATTGACCACTTATTTCTATGCTTTTAGAGACAGAGAATTAATCAACGATATTTTTGAAGAAACCTGTGGAGCCCGGTTAACTATGAATTATTTTGTTCCAGGAGGTTTAATGTATGATATCCATCCAAATTTTGTAAAACGCACCAAAGAATTTATTGCTCACTTTAAAACCAAATTACCTGAGTATGACAGATTGTTAACCGGTAATGTGATTTTTGAAAAACGTACGAAAGGTGTTGGTATGTTAACAAAAGAAGATGCTATTGCATTTGGTGCTACCGGTCCGGTTGCAAGAGGCTCAGGTTTTGCCAGCGATATTCGAAAGAAAGATCCTTATAGTGCTTATGACAAAGTTGATTTTAAAGAAGCTTTGTTTACGGAGGGAGATTCGTATGCAAGATATAAAGTAAGAATAATGGAAATGTGGGAATCCATGTCAATTATTGATCAATTAATTGATAATATTCCAGAAGGAAATATTAAAGAACCTACAAAAGCAGTAATCAAATTGCCAAAGGGTGAATTTTATCAACGTGTAGAAACTGCCCGAGGCGAATTGGGTGTTTATATAAATAGTACAGGAACTAAAAATCCTTATAGAGTGAAATTCCGCTCACCGGGATTTTCAAATCTATCGGTTTTGAACCATATATCTAAAGGAGTAAAAATTGCAGATTTAGTTGCAACCATGGCTTCGTTTGATTTTGTAATACCGGATATTGACCGTTAATAATTGAATAAGAAATTTTAATGATGAACATACCATTAAACATAGTAAGTACAGTACATGATTGGCTTTTTTCCATCATGCCCGAAGGTGTAGCAACTGTTACAGAATGGATTATAGTCGCAGCATTGTATTTGGCACTTTTTGCAGTAATTGGATTGTATCTGGTGCTTTTAGAACGTAAAGTTGCTGCATGGTTCCAGTTAAGACTCGGACCAAACAGAGTGGGACCCTGGGGTATTTTCCAAACCATTGCAGATGCTTTAAAATTGGTTTCAAAAGAAATATATAACCCGGCGAGAGTGGATGGTTTTTTGTTTAAAATTGCGCCATATTTTGTAATTGTCGGTGCATTAATATCCATGTCAGTATTTCCTTTTTCAAAGCAATTTCAGGCTTTTGATATCAATATTGGTATCTTTTTTCTATTTTCAGTTTCTTCTATTGGCGTTATTGGAATCTTATTAGGAGGATGGGCAAGTAATAATAAATTTGCCTTAATTGGCGCAATGAGAAGTGGTCTGCAAACCATAAGTTATGAGTTGTCTGTTGGTTTATCTCTTTTAACTATGGTGTTGTTGGCTGGTTCATTACAATTGTCTGAAATCATTGAGGTGCAGCGTACTGGTGGTTGGTTGATCCTGCAAGGGCATATACCCGCAATCATTGCTTTTATGATTTTTATGATTGCAGGAACTGCTGAAACAAACAGAGCTCCTTTTGATTTGGTGGAAGCTGAATCAGAATTAGGTGCCGGTTTCCATACAGAATATTCAGGAATGCAATTTGCCTATTTCTTTTTAGCAGAATTTATCAATATGTTTATTATTTCATCTATTGCGGTGGTTTTGTTTTTTGGAGGTTGGTTGTCACCTTTCGGAATTACAGAAGGAATTACATGGTTTCCTGAATTTTTATGGTTTTTTATTAAAGTATTGATTATCATATTTTTAATGATGTGGTTTAGATGGACTTTTCCGCGCTTAAGAGTGGATCAGTTATTAACACTTGAGTGGAAATATTTGTTGCCTTTAAACCTTGTTAACCTTGTGATAATGGCAGTAGTAATTTGGTTGAATTGGACTTTTTAATAAATGATATAACGAAACAATGAGTTATTTTTCAGATATATATAACGGAATAAAAACCCTGCTTACCGGGATGAGTGTAACAGGTGGATATTTTATTCGTGCACGTAAAGGAAGTATTACACAACAATATCCTGACAACAGAGATACATTAAAAATGTTTGACCGATTTAGAGGTGAAGTCGTTATGCCACATGATGATCATAACGAACACCATTGTACAGGTTGTCAAAAATGTGAAATAGCTTGCCCCAATGGTTCTATTGAAATTGTTTGGGATAGACAAGTTGATCCGGAAACGGGCAAAAAGAAAAAAATGATCGATAAACATATTTACCATTTATCTATGTGTACAATGTGTGGATTGTGTATTGAAGCTTGCCCTACTGATGCTATAGTTTGGGCTCAGAATTATGAAAATTCTGTTTATGACAGAGCACTGTTAACAAAAGTTTTGAATCAACCTGGTTCAAAAGTAAAAGCAGGAATTGAAGATTAGTATTATGGAAACAATTTTATTTTACATTTTAGCCGCCTTGATCATTTTTTTTGCAATTGCATCCGTATCAAGTCGTAAAATTTTAAGAGCAGTTATTTTTCTGTTATTTGTATTAATTTCTGTTTCGGGAATTTATTTTATGATAGATTATAGCTTTTTAGGAGCCGTTCAACTAGCCGTTTACGGGGGAGGAGTCATTGTTTTAATAATTTTCTCTGTTCTGTTAGTGCATCATGTTGAATTAGAACTGGAAGTTACTCCGTTAAGGAAAAAACTTATTGCCGGTGTAGTAAGCTTTGTAGGTTTGGGGATTACACTTTGGTCTATTTATACTTATCCTTTCAAAACTGCAAGCGTTGACAGAACAATTGAAGTAAAGGATATTGGTATGAAATTACTTAGCTATGGTGACGGTGGTTTTATGTTGCCATTTGAGGTAATTAGTGTTTTGTTACTGGCAGTAATGATTGGAGCAATAGTAGTAGCAAAGGGGAAAAAATTAAAAGGATAAACAATGATTGAAGGTATTAGTATTTACGAGGTTTTAACCCTATCAAGTATTTTGTTTTTTATTGGGGTTTATGGGTTTTTTACAAGAGAGAACCTAATTACGATATTGATGTCAATTGAATTGATATTAAATGCAGCAGCAATTAATTTTGTGCTCATCAACACTTATTTGTATCCTGATTTTTTACAGGGAGCAATTTTTACAATTTTTATAATAGCAATGGCCGCTGCAGAAACAGCACTTGCCATAGCAATTATTATCAATTTGTATAAACTGGTGTCTTCCATTGAAGTGAAGGATACGCAGGTAATGAAATATTAATAGAAGAATAGAAATTTAAATAATATAAGATGGATTTTAGTTATACCATATGGATTCCACTGATTCCCTTAGCTCTTTTCCTTATTTTGGGATTGGGAAGCAAAAAAATACCAGCTTCTATTTCCGGATGGATTGGTTCACTAGGTCTGGGAGCTTCATTTGTATTGTCATATTATACTGCCTACCAATATTTTTTACATGGTAAAGTAAATGGCGTTTATGAAGCAGTAGTTTATAAAACAACCTGGTTAAATTTTACCGAAACGCTTCATATAGACATGGGTGTTTTAATTGATCCAATTTCTGTAATGATGCTCGTTGTTGTATCTACTATTTCGTTTATGGTACATTTGTATAGTAGAGGATATATGAAAGGAGATGATGGATACACTCGATTTTTCGCATATTTAGGGTTGTTTAGTTTTTCAATGTTAGGTTTGGTAATGGCTACAAATCTTTTCCAGATTTATATTTTTTGGGAATTGGTTGGAGCATCTTCCTACTTGTTAATTGGTTATTATTATACAAAACCATCTGCTGTTTCTGCAGCAAAAAAAGCATTTATTGTAACACGATTCGCTGATTTTGGTTTCTTGGTAGGTATCCTGATCATGGGGTATTACACAGGAACTTTTGATTTTCAGGAATTGAATAATCCGGAAGGATCTGCAATTATGAACTGGGCATCCACATCATTTATGGGTATGTCGGTGATTACTTGGGCATTGATTTTGATCTTTATGGGTGGTGCTGGTAAATCTGCTATGCTTCCTTTCCATATCTGGTTACCGGATGCAATGGAAGGTCCAACACCAGTTTCAGCTTTAATTCACGCAGCAACCATGGTTGTGGCAGGGGTTTATTTAGTTGCAAGACTATTCCCAATGTATTATTTTGTAGATGATGGATTTGCATTACAGGTAGTTGCTTATGTGGGGGCTATTTCATCGCTTTTTGCAGCGATCATTGCTTTAACCCAATATGATATTAAAAGAGTTCTTGCATTTTCAACCATGTCACAAATTGGTTATATGATGCTTGCTTTAGGGGTTTCAAAATACGAAGGGCATGATGGTTTAGGATATATGGCTTCGATGTTCCATTTGTTTACCCATGCTATGTTCAAAGCATTATTATTCTTAGGAGCAGGTTCTGTAATTCATGCTATTCACAGCAATGATATGAGAGACATGGGTGGATTAAGAAAATATATGCCAATAACACATATTACTTTTTTAATAGCAGCTTTGTCAATATCAGGATTTCCATTTACTGCAGGATTCTTTAGTAAGGATGAAATTTTAGCAGCGGCTTTTGAAAATAATATGTTGATATACATTAGTAGTGTTTTTGTGGCAGGTTTAACAGCATTTTATATGTTTAGATTATATTTTTCTATTTTTTGGGGAAAAGATACAAAGTATGAACATGCACCACATGAGTCACCAATGTCCATGAAAGTGCCAATGATATTTTTAGCTTTTATGAGTATTGCGGGAGGTTATATCCACTTTAGCGAATATATATCGGCCGACCGTATGCCATTTGAAGCACATTTGAATTATTCACTTGCAGCCATTGCAACTACTGTTGGATTGATTGGAATTGCTCTCGCCTTTGTTTTTTATAAAAAAGAAAATAATCTTGCTACTAGATTTTCAAATGCATTTGGTCCATTTTACAAGTGGGCATATGATAAATTCTATTTTGATGAGATCTATTTGTTTATGACCAAGAAAGTTATTTTTGGTATGACTGCTGCGCCTATTGCCTGGTTTGATAAACATGTTGTTGATGCTTCTATGGTTGGAATTGGGAATGTTACAGAAAAATTCTCCTATAAGATCAAAGGGGCGCAGTCTGGTAAATTTCAGGATTATGCAATGTCATTTATAGGTGGAGGTGTTGTCATCGCTATTGTCATTTTTTATATATGGATACGTTAATTTAAGATTATGGATATTTTATCACTATTTGTAGTAGTACCTATTATAACAGTTATAGTTTTAGGCTTTGCGAAAGACCTGAAACAATCAAGAATTATCGCTTTGGTGGGTAGTTTGGTTCAATTTGCCATGTCAATTAATTTGATCTTTGCTTATTTAAAAGAGAGATCAGTTAATACGGATATCATGGTTTTTGTTAAAGACCTAACTTGGTTTGAAACATTTAATATTCATTATACCATTGGTGTAGATGCAATATCTGTTGTTATGATCGTTTTGACGGCTGTTATCGTTTTAGCAGGTGTATTTATTTCATGGGCAGTAGATGATTTGCCAAAAGAATTTTTCATTTCTTTGATTATATTGTCAACCGGGGTATTTGGATTCTTTATTTCAATCGATCTTTTTACCATGTTCGTGTTTTATGAAATTGCAGTGATACCAATGTATTTGCTTATTGGTATATGGGGTTCAGGTCCAAGAGAATTTTCGGCCATGAAACTAACCTTGATGCTAATGGGTGCTTCGGCAGTTCTTTCTGTTGGTATTTTTGGAATTTATTTTAATTCGAATGCCGGAGGAGGTCCCTTAACTTTTAATATTCTTGATATAGCACAAGTAGATATTCCCTTAGCGGCTCAAAAATTATTTTATCCGTTGACATTTATAGGTTTCGCTGTTTTGGGAGCGTTGTTTCCATTTCATACCTGGTCACCTTCCGGTCATGCATCAGCGCCGACAGCTGTTTCTATGCTGCATGCAGGTGTTTTAATGAAATTAGGAGGATATGGCGTTTTTAGAGTTGCCATGTACTTGTTACCAGAAGGAGCAATTATTTGGTCTGATTTCTTTTTGATTCTCGCAGCAATAGGTGTTGTTTATGGTGCAATGGGTGCTATCATGCAAAAAGATTTAAAATATATCAATGCTTATGCATCTGTGAGTCATTTAGGTTTGGTTTTATTTGCTTTGCTGATGTTTAATAAAACAGCCTGGAACGGTGCAATTATTCAATCATTATCACACGGATTATTAACAGCAATGTTCTTTGCTTTGATAGGTATGGTGTATGGCAGAACACATACACGTGATATCTCTAAACTTGGAGGTATTATGAAGATATTACCCTTTATAGGAGCTGTTTATGTGATAACAGGTTTGGCTTATTTAGGTTTGCCTGGATTTAGTGGATTTGTTGCTGAGATGAACATTTTTGTTGGAGCTTTCCAGCATGAAGATACTTTTCACAGAATATTAACGATCATGGCAGTTTCTTCTATTGTTGTAACAGCAGTATACATATTAAGAATGGTTGGTAAAATTATGATGGGACCATTAAGTAATGAAGAATATAAAGATTTACCAAAAGCAACTTGGTATGAAAAAACAGGTTTGGTCCTTTTGATGATTCCTGTTGTAATAATTGGAGTAATGCCTTTTGGCTTAGGTGAAATGTTAAAAGAAAGTATTCAACCTTTTTTAGAAAGATTACTTTAAAACTTAGATAGAAATGAACTACTGGGAAAGTTTACTATTAATGCGTAGCGAATTAGGATTATTGGCAGTAATATTATTGTTGATCATCTTTGAAATATTTTCAAATAAAAAACAAAAAGGCAGTTTAGTTACTGTAGCAATTGTACTTTTTGCCATCCATACTGTTATAGGTTTTCTCCCTTTAGCGGAAGGTAAGATATTTGGAGATATGTTTAGAACACAACCTCTTTTACACTTCTTTAAAGGAACTTTAAATGTTGGGGTTTTAATTTTATTATTACAATCATCTGATTGGTTAAAAAAGGAAATCGTAGATCAAAATAAAGCAACTGAATTTTTTATTCTACTGTTTTCATCCCTTATAGGAATGTATTTTATGATCTCTTCAGGTAATTTCTTGATGTTCTATATCGGGTTAGAATTAGCAACATTGCCGGTAACTGCATTGGTTGCTTATGAAACATATAAAAGAATATCGGCTGAAGCCGGAGTTAAATTTATTTTATCTTCTGCATTAGCGTCAGGAACAGCTCTGTTAGGAGTGTCCTTTTTATATGCAACAACCGGAACCATTTATTTTGATGCGATGGCAGAAGTGTTGACGATATCCAATTTATCTGTGTTAGGTTTTATATTTTTCTTTTCAGGATTGGCATTTAAAATTTCTTTGGCACCATTTCACTTTTGGACAGCTGATGTTTATGAAGGAGCACCAATTAGTGTAGCATCCTTTTTATCTGTAATTTCTAAAGGAGCTGCTGTAATGATCTTAATGATTATTTTATTTACAGCAATGAGACCTTTGATAGAAGTTTGGGGTAAAGTTATTTATATGGTTGCTATAGCAACCATGTTTATCGGTAACCTATTTGCATTAAGACAACAAAATATGAAAAGGTTTTTGGCATTTTCATCCGTTGCTCAGGCAGGATTTATATTACTAGGTTTTTTATCTGATGATCAATTAGGTTATACAACTATTGTATATTTTGTTGCAGTTTATATTTTCTCAAATCTTGGCGCATTTGGAGTTGTTCAGGCAATATCCAGTGCTACTGGAAAGGAAAATATTGATGATTACGAAGGGTTATACAGAACAAATCCTAAATTGAGTTTATTAATGATGCTTGCCTTGTTTTCATTGGCAGGGATCCCTCCATTAGCTGGATTTTTTGGTAAATTCTTTTTATATGCGGCAGCAGCC
>Ga0209013_10003245_pt1 | contig 14519 bp, 8 predicted proteins | sample Cruoilmetagenom2_FD_187291 | JGI IMG/M metagenome (GOLD analysis project Ga0209013, IMG submission 187291) | Oil polluted marine microbial communities from Coal Oil Point, Santa Barbara, California, USA - Sample 2 (SPAdes) (version 2) | ecosystem: Environmental > Aquatic > Marine > Oil seeps ... | reverse complement strand
ATGCCTGGGGATAGGTGTTTATTATCGGGCAGATTTGTCGTCAAGGCGCGCAGGATGCTCCTGGTTGTTGCCATGAGAAGCGCTGCGGGCATACCTTTTCCTGTAACATCTCCGATTACGATGACCAGGGAATCATCCGTAACAGGTATAAAATCGTAAAAATCGCCGCTTACTACTTGTGCAGGATGCCAGATCGACTCAATCTGCCAACCGGGTGGAGAAGGCATTTGACCCGGCAGCAGCCCTTCCTGGATCTGGCGAGCCATGGCAAGTTCATGCTCCAACTTTTCTTTTTGGACTAGTTTTTCTTGTGCTTCTTTGAGCTCTTCATAGGCTAAGGTAAGTCGTCGATTCTTCTCTTTTACTTCACGAATAGAAGCATCATTGGATTCTCGGATGCGGTTGATGATCACCTCCATGATGCCCATAGCAAGTCCAGGATACTGTGCAAGCAGGACTTCGAAATCATCTCTGCTCATCTCTAATAAGTGCACCTTACTTCTTGCCCGAGCGCTCGCAGAACGGGATGGATCATAGCCGATCATGCTCATCTCGCCTATATATTCCCCTGGTCCGACTACAGTCAGCAGGCGTTCTTCCTGGGTGCCGATTGCTTTGATGATCTCTACTTCACCCTGGCAGATGATTAAGATGCTGTTTCCAGAATCTCCCTCGCTAAATATTATTGTACGCGGTGAATATTCCCGAGCAGTGAGTTTGTCAGCGATGTTCTGGCGTTCGGTGGTTGATATGCCGGAAAATAAAGATGATTGGTGTAGCAGGTCTTCACACATGATGTTGGGTTGAACTTTGTTCATTCATGCTGCCTGGCTTATCAACGTGAACGGCTGGATGCGTGAAAGCAGGTTTAGTACGGGCAATTATCATAAAATCGAGTCCTTAACATATATTTTACTTGACCACAAAAAATCATAGTCTACAATTATACCCTGAAATGTCATAATTGTGCTCGGAATTAAGGATTCTGATTGATCGATGTGGCGATGAATGGATTTGGATCGCAAGAGATCAGGGAGTTTTTTGATGAAGCTACCTCAGGTGAAGATGATACAAGGCTTCAGATCATTTCCACCATCTTTAAGACCGCGTGCATTAATGTGTTTGCGCCGTTGACACAATCACTCCACTCCGTAACCTCGTCTGGCGAGTGGCTGGTCCCTCCCAGGTGCCGGTCTTCTGAGTTCCATCGTTTTACCAGTAATCATGCCATGTCCCTTCTGGGAGGACGATGCGCCTGGTCGTTGCTCCGACCTCCACGACCGGGCAGGGCATCAGGCGATCTCCGCTCCCTCATCCTGCCCTTTGGCAGCGAATCATGCAGAGAAGCACAGCCATGAACTATAAATGAAAGAGCCCCATCACAAGGATGAGGCTCGCCATTGTTTCAGTGAAGGTACTTTGGAAGCTAACCAAAAACACTGCTCGAGGTGCTCCTATGTAAGAGGTTGTAAATACCTCCCGCAAAGAAAAAATACCTCCTCGAATTTGATGTACTTATTACTCCGAGAATGGATCAAACGGATCCAGGTTGAACGGGGATCCGGTCCGGATTTCCAGTTCCAGTTCGTGGATGATTTCGGGTTTCAGGTAAGGTTTACGTTCTTCCGGATTTTGTATTGTAATTTCTTGATCGTCTAGTGTTGGGTTTCGTTCATCCATGAGGTGCCTCCTTAGCGTAATTATAATACCATATCTACATAACAATATAAATTAATTCTCAAGCCTGGTTATTTCGTACACTGCGGCGCCAGATCAGTACAACAACCAGCAGGAGTATTCCGGCAATCCCCAGATAGGGCAGCCATTTTGCTGTACTTTGCTCTTGGGCATTGAAACTGCTCAGGGTAATGGCGTTGGGCACTTCATCACATTGTACGGTGCCAAGGTTCCAAGGATCATCTGCGGAGATAGCCACGATCACTTCGCTCCCGTTTTCGCCAATGTTGCCCATAATCCCACACTGATAGTTGATGCGCAGGTTATCACTAACCGTGGAGTAGATGTAGTAAGCGCTCAAGTCCGCCAGGCGTATGTTCGGCAGGTTATAGGACCAGTTCCCATTTCCATCTGTACGCGCTGATACCCATTGGGAGTTCCCCGGGCTGCCCGATTCATCAATATCCTGCAGTTGGATGTAAACAATGGCGTTCGCTGCTGCGGTGGTGCCACTTATGTCCTGTAAGAGTCCGTAGGCAAGGCTCCCAGATGGGGGGATGCCTAATGTAGGACCGGTTGTCACCGAGTAATAAGCGCCGCCGTTGTCGTCGGTGACGGTATCTGAGGTCACGGATAGAAAATACGTTGTGCTTGGGGTGAGTCCTTCGATGGTCACGTAGTGAGTGGTGGTGCTGGCGACGGTGTCAGCTGTAGCACTGCCCGGAGGTGTAGTTGTCCCATAATTGACAGTGCCGTCTGAAGCTACATCGGTCGTCCAGCTCACTTCAAAGCTGTTATCGCGCACATTTACAACGTAAATTTTATTGATTCCAGGGTCTGCGTCCGGGGCTGCTCCGACTGATGTCACCAGGGCTACGGTCAATATCACCATGATGGCAAAGGTCAGGATCAAAGTTGGATTACGTAATAAACGATGCATGGCGCCTCCTATGCGGGAGCAAATTCTATTCGAATCTGCCGAATGAGGTAATTATAAACCGAATCTGTAAATTAAGGTAAAATGAATCTCTATTTTTCGTGATTATTAGGTGGTTAACTGTAAGCGTTATGTCACTCATGGCGTAAAACTGCTTGCCTGTGTGCACTTCACGAAATAGCCTTCATTGGTTGTTATGCTAAAATCGTTGAACGGCAACCCGTCTACGTGGCTGTCCCAGCCGCTGTTCAGCCAGCGGTCGACTTCCGTGCAGGCGCCGCTCTGGCTGTTGATAGCGTCCAGAAGAGACTGTGCCGTGTATCCGGTTGGGTAGGGGATGCCGACCAGGTTCCAGCCAGCCACCAGGCTGAGGGGAACGCTGGCGGAAAACGGCCTGCCTTCAAGGGCCCACTCGCTGATTTGGACGCACTTGATGAAATAGCCCTCCCCCAGGTTGATATCGAAATCGTTGAAAGGCAGCCCATCCGCGTGTGTATCCCATCCGCTGTTGTACCAGCGATCGACTCCGCTGCAGTCCCCACCCTGGTTGTTGATGGCATCCAGCAGGGACTGGGCTTTCAACTGGGTTCCTGGCTGCAATGACAGGGCGACCAGGTTCCAGCCAGCTAGTATCCCCTGGGTGCGGTAATCGTATGTGGTTTCAGTGAATTCAGGGGAGTATTCGCTCCACAGCGCGTTCTGCTGGAAACCGTGCGCAGGGGTGTAGGTGCGTACAAGGAAGTAATACGGGGTGTTGGGTGACAACCCATCGGCTGTGTAGCTGGATGCAGTCTTATCAGCGGTTGTCCCGAGCATGGTGTATGGTCCACCAGGTGTGTCGGCATAGCTTACCTCGTAGTAACCTCCATCCATGGTGTAGGTGATGGGAGTCCAGATGACCTCGATGCTGGTTGAGGTCAGTGCACCACTGACTAAGTTGGTCGGGGGGACCGTCTGGGTATCGGCCCAATCGGGGTCTATTTGGTCGAGGTAGTCAATTGCTTCCTGGTTGCTTGCGCTGAGCATGTTATACCCTACGTTGGTGGAGGCCAGGTTTACCAGGTTGGTGACCGCGGCTGGTATTTCTCCGCCCAAGGCGTTGTTGTGCAGAAACAGATACTCCAGGAGGTTCAGATCCCAAATTTCAGCCGGTATGTTCCCGTCTAATTGGTTGGAACCCAGGTTGAGGTACCTCAGATTGGTGAGGCTGCCGATTTGTGTGGGTATGTTCCCGCTTAACTGGTTGCCTGCGAGCGATAGTAGAAGTAAAGCAGGTAAGTTTTCCAGTTCAGGCGGGATGCTGCCGGTAAGCTGGTTCTCATTAATTTGAAGGGTATTCAGGCTTGCCATGTCCCCCAAGGCGGGTGGAATGGTTCCGTCTAGCTGGTTGGCTGACAGATCAAGAGAGAGCAGGTTTACCAGGGCTCCCAACTCGACTGGGATTGTCCCGGTAAATTGGTTGGTGCTCAAGATAAGATGCTGCAGGGTCAAAACACTGCCAAATTCAGGTAGGATCCCTCCACTCATCTGGTTGGTGTTCAAATCCAGCCATTTCAGGTTGGGTGGATAGGTCAGTTCCACCGGTATGGTACCGGTGATCTGGTTGTCTTGAAGTTCAAGTTTCTGCAAGACCGGCATGTCACCCAATTCGGGCGGGATAGTCCCTGTCAACAGGTTGCTGCTGAGATTCAAGGTCGTCAGGCTTGGCGCGCTGCCATACTGGGGGGGTACGCTGCCGGTAAGCTGGTTGCCGCTAAAATCAAGGAAAGCCAGATTCGGCATCCCGCTGAAATCTGGCGGTACGCCTCCCTCTAAAAGGTTATGACCCAGGTCGAGATGGGTAAGCGTGGTCAGTTTCGTCAACTCGGTCGGGATTTCCCCATCGAATTGATTGGAGCGTAAAAATAGGTGCTGCAATGCTGGCATATCACCCAACTCGATGGGGATCGTACCATCCAACTGGTTCGCACTGAGCTGTAGTTCCCATAAAGTTGTGATGCCTGTCAGCTCGATGGGTAGACTGCCACTCAACACGTTGCCGGAAAGATTGAGTTGCTCTAGTGCGGAAAGGACTCCAAGCTCGTTCGGGATGCTGCCAACCAGGTTGTTGTTCGGCAGGCTGAGATCGAGAACATTACCGCTTTCGCAGGTAATCCCGAACCAGGAGCAAGGTGTGTTTGTAATCAGCCAGTCTGTATTTTCGGTCCAGTTATCTCCATCCGTGGTGGTGTAAAGTATTACGAGCGCTTCGCACTCGCTGGTGGGGATCTCGGTCACTTCTACGCAGTATATAGACGCAGGCGCGTCGGGTTGATGCCTCTTTTCCTCTGGAATGCTGGTGTGGTCAATATAAAGCGGCCTGGTCGCGCCGGGTGGATGCATGGGCCCATCGGGCAGGCCACCCTCAAGCGTGGTGAGTGAATCGCGTGGGGTCTGTATTGAGGCGAGATCAGATATGTTGGCTCCTTGGGCGGAGACCAGCAGCAAGATCCCGAGGATAAGATTCGGAATTACAGAAAAGCGAATACCCATGGTTCCCTCCAGTACACCGTGCTAAGAATCAGATTTCTGATACCTTTCTAGTGCTATTTTACGTTCCTGATCATCTTTGCGAGGATTTTGACCGTAAGAATAAGCTTTTTCTGCCAATACGATCAGCCATAGATCACGAATTGGAGATAACCCTTGCTAAGATTGATCCACCGGTGATGTCATTCCTGTCCGTAGAGTGTAATTGTTTGGCATGTTTTTACATCGTTCTTACAATAACACAAGTCGGGAGCCACTGCAATAGAGAGTTATCGTGAGCGGCCTGATTGCACTGGCTGCCCTACCGTATGGGTGTGCCCAGGCTCCAAATTCCCAATATGAGTGGCTTGCTGCGGGACATGGACATGAAATCACAGGCGGGTGTTATCGTGTCGTGAAGGGTAGATACACCCGAAACGCACTATCCAGCGCCAATATTAGAGTTGGGACAGCCAAAGACTGGCAGGCAGGTAAACTCAGCAGCTCGTATTGCCCGGACGGTCCGTACACATCCAGCCGCAGTGTAAGTCCAGTGCAATTTTCCAATGGCAGGTTGATCTCCCAATAGCCCCAACCATCCACGATGTCTGCATACGGGTTAGTTATCACTTTACCATCTCCATCCAGAAGCTGCCCCAGCACGAGCGCACCCGTCGCTGGACGACCGTAGGTGTAGTTCACGCGTCCAAACGAACCCCATGGAGAGGAGAGCACGCCGGTCTGTTCCGTGTTTGCCTGGAACGGCTGTCCATCTTCATCAAAAACACTGCTTCCCGTGTGAATGCGGTAGTAGTAGGTGGAGCCGGGTAAGAGACCGCTCAAGGTCACCTGGTGTAGTCTGGAGACATAATCCTGGCCAAATTCACCGAATGCCGTATGTCCCAGTGCGGGTGTGGGACCGTATTCCACCCAGCCTGTGGCTGGTAGATTCGTTCGCCAGGCAATGGATAGCGAGACATCGCGCCGGTTCGTCACCCAATGCTCCAGGGTGTCGGGATACTGAACGGGAGTCAAGGACATCGGGGCGACCGGTTCAGGCCAGGATGTTTCAGATTGTGAACCCTGCTGGCTGGGTGAGAAGCTGCTGGCACCCGAACACTTGATGAAATATCCTTGGTCTGAGACGATCGAGAAATCATTAAACGGCAGGCCATCCACGTGCGCATCCCAACCACCGTTCAACCAGCGGTCGATCTCGGAGCAGACGCCGCCCTGGGCGTTTATGTCGTCCAGCAATGATTGACCCTGGTAGCCCGATTCTGGATATGGCACACCGACCAGGTTCCATCCGGCGTCCAGATTGAGAGTCACGCTCGAAGTGAGCGCTGATCCCTCCAACGTCCAGTCGCTGTTCTGGGTGCATTTGATGAAGTATCCGTCACCGGTGCTGATGTCGAAATCATTAAAAAGCTCGCCGCCGATATGAGCTTCCCAACCGCCGTTTAGCCAGCGATCGATCTCCGAGCAAGCGCCGCCCTGGTTGTTGATCGAATCCAAAAGGGATTGCGCCTGGTAAGGGTTGATGGCTGTCAATGGCAGAGTGATCAGGTTCCAGCCGGGAACGATACCCAACGTGCGGCAGTTGTAAGTGGTTGCGTTGGCGATGTTGCTGTAATCCGAATACTGACCGTCGCCGGAGCGGAAGGCGCGCACGCGGTAGTAGTAGTCCACGCCGCAGTCCAGCACGCTGTCGCTGTAGCTGGTTTCGTTCGTTGCCACTGTATCGATCTCCGTCCAGCCGGTGCTGCCGTCCGGGGAACGCTCGATGTGGTAAGCCGTCTCGTCGGAGGCGTTGTCCTGCCACGCCAGATCGACCTGCGTGCTGGAGACCGGCGAGGCTTCCAGGAGTGTTGGCGCAGACGGTGGGTCGCAGGTAGCGGTAACGTCAAAAGAGTCCGACCAGGGTCCACCATTGGAGCCAGTGATGTCTAAGTTGAAGGTGATGATGTGACCATCTGGCGTGTTCGAAGCAAGCGAGAGATCATAATCATCCGTGTTTGTCCCCGTCCCGCTCCCGGTGATATCCGGGTAATTGCTGCTGGTGTTCTGCAGCCAGGTGACGTAAGGATCGCTGGTGCTGATGCTGGCGCTCACGCCGGTAGCGGTATCCGTGCCCTGGTTGAGCAGGTCGACAAAAAGTTCGATGTTCTCACCACAGTTGGGGGTTCCATCTCCGTTGCCGCTGCTATCCCCGCTGTTATCGTCATCGATGGTGTGGTTGTCATACACCAGCGGTCCAACATCGGGGGGTGAGCTGAAGTACTGCTCAACCAGCGGCCAGATCAGGTCCATACGCACACCCTGGTTCATATCGCTGCTCGTGCAGGTCGATCCGCTGATGCCAAAGTGGTGGATGGCGATCACCTGGTGATTAGAGCGCGCCAGCACGGGCGATCCGGAACTGCCCCCGATGGTATCGCAGTAATAACCGGTGTCGGAATTGGTCGAGCGACCATTTGCGATGGCATCATCGATACGGCACACGTAACCGGTGTTCATATCGCTCTCGATACCAAATTCCTTGGGGTTGCCGTTGCCGTGTTGGGGGATGTAAATCTCTTCATCCAGTACCGGCGTGCGCGGATCGATGTCCAGGTAACCGAAACTGGCAATCGATTCAAAGTTGTTCACAGTGAATAAGGCAAAATCGTAGTTGTAGTTATCGGTCAGGAAAGTGTCACCGGTCACGACGGTTGTAGTTGCCGTTGCGCCGGAACCGCAGGCCAGGCGCTGGTAGTTGAAGCGTACCTCGGTGGCGCTGACTTCGGTCTGGTCGGTGACGCAGTGTTCGTTGGTGAAAACACGGTTCTGGTCGCTGGCGCGCCACCCGGTGCAGAGCCACATACCAGACTTTAACAGTCTGGCGACCGCATGGGATCTCTCAAATTCGGTGGGATGAGAATTATCATAACAGACTACATCCGTACGCTGGTTGCTTCCACAGGTGGATTCCGTACCATAAAGGAGGGATTGAATTTGCTCTTCCGGATAGCCGCGCGCGTACTTGTCGATCTGCCCACCGAGCTCTTTCAATGAGGCGCCCGCTAACGCTCGCTGGTAGTACTCCTCGTGTTGGGGTGGAATGGAACTATCCTGCTGCTCTCCGGTGTGGAGTTGGATAACGGCTGTGTCCCCCAGGATCGAGATTGCCCAGAAACCATCCTCTTCATCCGTCGTATAAAGCGAACCCGGGTATGTATACAATTGGGTACCTTCGGGGTCGGCTACGCTCACCGTATCTCCTGGCATCAGATCGAGTTTGGAGAAGTGGATCTTGATGTAGGACGCGCCAGGATATTGTACGATCCTTGTGAGGTTTGTCTCATCCAGGTAAGAAAGAGCCAGTATATCGCTCTCTATTTCACCAACTTTAATGGGACCTAATTCCCGTTCTCGGGCAGAGGGAGCTGCGTCAAGAGCTGCATCATAAGCTGGTCCTGGAGCACCGTTCCTATATAACACCAAACCGGTGAGCAGGATTACCAGGCCGAAGACTGCACCCAGGCTCAAAATGATCGTTGTGATGGGTAGATGCTCGATCCAGATGCTGATCGATTTCATCAGCTTTGGCCGTTTACCTGGTGTGCTGTTTATTGAGAAAGACATTGTTCTACCTTCACTTTTGTGGGTAAAGTATAGATGGATGTATGGCTGTCTATGAGCTTACTTCAATTACCACGTATCGTCAACGGCAGGTAAACTCTCTCATGCGTGGGGGGCGAAACAGCCATCATAGCAGGATAGGGTGGGTCGGTCGATGTATCCACCATCTGCGTGGAAGTCCCATCGCTGGCGCATTGGGCAGCTAATTGCACGTGGTCCCCACTGCTTGAGTATTCAAAGTATTTGCTCAGGTCTGGTACCCGTGACTCTGCCAGGTTTGCCTGCCAATAGCCGCTGCTCTCCACCAGAGAGGACAAGGGTGCAGCCTGTCCGGCGTCACCATTTCCGTTAGCGTCTTCTAAAGTTATGGTTACGATGCATCCTTCGGCTGGTGTAGTCCCATCGGAGAGGAATACCTGGCCGTAAACGATTTCAGAAGATGGTATACCGATGGTTGGACCGGTGGTTGCCGTGTAATGGCTGCCTCCGTTATTGTCAATCGCGCCATTGGAGTGGACATCGAAGTAGTAGGTAGTATCAGGTTGCAGCCCGCTGAGCGTAACGTAATGCGTGTCGTCATTTGTGCTGGCTCCCCGGTCATCCTGTGCGATTTGGTCCAGATCCCCGGTTGTCGTTCCATAATGGATCTCTCCGGTTGTTTCGGCATCGGTTATCCATGACACGATTAAAGACTGATCTCTGATTGTGGTGATCCGTAGATCGGATAGGAAATGCACGGCTGAGGATGCTGGTGAGGTTGTAATAGCGAAACTTAATATAAAAAGAATAGTCAAGAAAAGTGGAACAATAAGAGCGAATCTCTTTAAGGTTTTTCCCTTCACTGTATGGTCTCCTTCACTTTGTCGTATGAGATCATGCATAGCTGGCGATAAATTTGACAATATTAGGAAAAATTATACCGGAATTCGGTCACGGCTTGATTAGAAAAGTTTTTCGTAACTGCTCAGCTTTCCCGGGAAGGGGAGGGCGGGTGAGGAAGTTCGTGGCTTCGCGTTCAGTGCCGTGACTCGCACGACCTGACCGAACAGAGGAAATGGATACCAGTGTCGATTATCAAGATTTAGTTTGTTTTTCATTGTCGATGGGAAGATGGATCGTGAACTGGCTACCCTCACCGGGAACACTGGTCAGCACGAGGCGACCGTCGTGTGCTTCAACAATGTCGCGCGCAATCGTCAGACCCAGCCCCAGGCCTTGCGGGAACCGGCGTTCGTGATGGCTGCGGTAGAAGGGCTCGAATACGCGCCCCTGCTCTTCAGCTACGATTCCCGGACCGGTATCGCTCACCTGGATCCAGGCTTCGGCTTCATCAGATCCCGCTGTTGCCGTCACGTTGCCTCCCTTTGAGGTGTATTTAATCGCGTTGCTCAATAAATTGCCGATCACCTGCCCCATCCGTTCTGGATCGAGACTGAGCGTTGGTAGATGTGGTGGAATCTCTGCCTGCCAGTTTATACTTTTTTCCAGGGCAGCTGCGCGCCAGGGCAGCAACACGGTTGGCAGCCAATCACTCAGTGAGGTCTGCTGGCGATCCAGTTTCAAACTTCCCGTCACCTGTCCGTGAAGCTGGGCCAGGTCATCTAGTAGTGGGCGCATGCGTTTAATTTCACCGTCCACCCCTTGTAAAAGTTCGTGACGAACATCTGGATCGTCTTCTGCTCCTTGAAGGAGTACGTGGACAGCGGATTGGACCGCTCCTAAAGGTCGACCCAGCTCGTGGACTATGTTAGCCAGGGAACGCCGGCGGGTTTCTTCCAGTATTCTCAGTCGTTCGGATAGGATGTTGACGGCTGAAGACAGCCTGCGGATTTCATCCGGACCATCTATGGGAACAGGTTGAATTTCCCGGCCCTCGGCAATGTCTATCACCCCAGCTGCTGCCCTTTCAATTGGACGTGCCAGTCTTCTTGCCAGCAAATATCCAATCAGGCTGCCCAATACAAGTTCAACCAGCAGGGTGATCAAGATAAACCCACGCAATTGCCCGATGCGGGATACGATCCCTTCCAGGGTCTGGGTTGCACCCACAATACCAATCAATTCCTGCCTGGCATCGATGACCGGGATCAATACTTGCGCGCGATGAGTGAACCAGCCGTACGTTATGATAATACTTGGCTTCCCAGCGATGGCGGTTTCCAGTCCTTCCAGGTGAGATGGCTGCCCGGGAAGGTCGCTGGATTGTGGATCATTTGAGGCGATCAGAACGCCATTAGGCCGCAGCAGGAATACCTGACCTTCTACGAGATAACCAATACCGGAGATAAATTCCTGCGCCTGATCGGTTTCATTCCAGACATCAGGCTGGATTTTCAACGCTTCGGCGATGAGATTGGCTCGTTCTGTGAGTTTCTCAGATATTTCTGAGAGAATAACCTGGGTTTCGAGGCTGTAAATCAGGGCGATTCCCGCTAATGGAATTACTAATAATAGGGGCAGAATATGGCTCAGTATCAGGCGTCCGCGTAAAGTTCGCATGGTCAATTTTTGTTGGGGATTAATTTATATCCTACGCCGCGCACGTTGATAATACGCTGTGGATTCTGCGGGTCTGCTTCGATTTTTTCTCGCAGCCAGCGAATATGGACGTAAACAACCTGAGGTTCCCCAATAAACTCTGCGCCCCAAACCCGCCTGATAAGTTCATCGACGGATAGAACATGACCCGCTTCCAGAGCTAACGCGTGTAATAGATCAAACTCGCGCGCAGCCAACTCAACCGGTCTTCCGTCGATAGTGACGAGATGGGCTGCCGGGTCAATCACCAGGTCGCCCACAGATACAGTGCCAACCTTCGATTGGGTGTCAGATTGACGGGAGCTGCGGCGTAAAACTGCTTTGACGTGAGCCAACAATACGTCCGGGTTGAATGGCTTGGTTATGTAGTCATCGGCGCCCATTTCCAAACCCAAGATGGTGTCTAATTCGCGCCGTCGGGCGGTAACAAAAATGATAGGCACTTCCACATCTCTCTGGAAGTGCTTCACTGCTTCTAACCCATCCATGCCGGGCAGGCCGATATCTAGCAAGATGAGATCAGGTTGATCGCGCTGCGCAACTGCCAGCGCATCTTCGGCGCTCTCGGCGGTGGTGGTCCGGTAGCCCGCTTGCTCTAATTGCAGGCTCAGGCTGCGTCGTAAGAGGGTGTCATCATCCACAACCAGAATATGTTTCGCCATCCGATCACCTGTTCGTTCTTCGAAATTAGAAAAAAACTGCACACCTGAATGAATTTGTCAGGATCAATGATGATTCTACTCTAATTTCTTCGATTACGGATGGATCACTCTTATGGCTTCCCATGAAAAATTGGGATATCCTGGTTGAAGAATCGTCTTAGAACTGCGGAACCTCCAAATGAGAGACGTTAACGATGGTCTCTACCGTGTTAAGCGGAATCCATCCTTGCAATGCGCCGTCGGGTCCAGCGAGATGGACCCAATTCCCCCGGGTTTCCAGGAGGTTGACTTCTGTTCCGCTGAAAAGGCTGTATTCGGTAGCATATTCATCACCAGGACTGCTGCTAATTGTCACAACGGGTGCGACGATAACGCCGCCAGGTTGAGTCTGTTCGATGTACAGGCGAGAACCGAACGCAAAGCCGGCTGCCAAAGCCAGGAAAACTGTCAGCATCGTCCCATATTGGATCACAGTACGCAATTTTCCGGGCTGGAATTGGCGATAAGCTAATATCAGGAACGTGAACAGAAACCAGACGCTCAATGATAAAAAGGCGTTTTCATACAAAGACAGCCATGCACTGGTCAAATTAGCCAGGCTCTGCACCGGTCCTGTGGATTCTATTGAGGTTGCATTTACAGACTGGGAACGTGCCAGAGCGAGGTTGGCTTTTATGTCCGCGTCCCGGGGGTCTAACTGGGATGCACGTTGGTAGTTCAGGATCGCCCGCCCGAGATCGCCCTGCTTGAAATTCGTGTTGCCCAGATTGTAATAGATAGAACTATCCGCCATCCCTTGTGAGAGAAGTTGTTCGTATATTTTTTCAGCTTCTTGGTAGTGGCCAGTTTCGTACAGGTGGTTCGCCGTAGATAATGCCTGCAGGTCAATAGTGCTGCCTTCAGAAAGGAATTGTAAAGCCTTAAAAAGACCAACGAACATAAACAAACCAATTACAATCATTACGATGATGTTGCGTTTCATAGCCGATTTCCTCTCCTTACAATTCCTTTTCCAACTCAGCAATTAAACCTTTCGCTTCACTGAGCATATTTGTCTCATGGTCGTATTGTACGGTGGGTGCATACTGGCCCATCTCGCTGAGCGATAAACAAATTAGTACTTGATTGATAATATCTGCATCTACTCCCTGAGCCAGTAATAAATCTGACAACTCAGTTTGCGTCAAGCCGGCGATGGAGCGGTTGAGTTTTTCGGAGATGTAAGTTGTCAGGATGCGTCCAACAACGCTGTTTGCTTCCATTGGTTCATTTTTTGCCATCATCAGAGCACGATATGCTTTTTTGGCAGCTTTCTGACTACGTCTGGCTCCTGGATTGTTTAGCAGGCGTTTTCGCCTCTGCTGCCATCCATATTGTCCTACCAGGAGGAACAAAGGTAAGCCCCAAAGCAGCAAGTAAGCGGCTTTTTGGTTGAGCGTTGAGCCGCTATAACGGCTGCCAGCTGCGTCCTTCAGTGGTTGAATCTCCACTTCGGTCTCAGCAGCATCAACCGCGGGTGTATCTACCACCGAGTTCACCGATGCTTCAGCCTGACTATCGGAAGCGACCGTGATATCGATAGGCTGGGTACTGATCATCTGGTAGTTTTTCGTTTGTGTGTCAAAGTAGCTGAATTGTATAGAGGGAATGCTGAAATTACCTGCTGTAGTTGGCACCAGCATCTGCTCAATTTTACGTGTGCCCATCAGCTTGCCATCCACTAGCTGGACCTCGGTAGTCCCCTGGCTGTCAAAAGCTCGCCATTCCGGTCCCATTTGCCATTCTGGATCAGCCAACGTATCCAGGTTGCCCTCTCCGCTGATGGTAACCTTTAATGTCACCATTTCGTTTACCATACTATCGACCGTGTCTATCTCAGCCTGGATGCTGAAATTTCCTACGGCACCATTAAAGTTTCCTGGCGCATTCGCCGGTAATGGCTGAATGTCGAGCGATACTGGCTGGGTGCTTACAGTCATCTCACTGCTGAAGATGTCAGCCGGGCTGGTAAGCGTAGCGGGTTCGATGATCGCTCCTCCGATGACGGTTGGGAAAAGGACGGTTTGTATTTCGGTCATGAGATATTTCCTGCCCGCGGCTCGAGACGCGTATTCTATCTCTTCCGTCTGCGGATGCACCCAGAAGCCAGTAAAGGTGGGCTCTTTATAATAAAACGTTCCGCCAAGATCGGCCCCCCGGTACATACGAAGCGTGTGGATTACCTGTTCACCCGTATAAGGCGTTGGGTTGTCTACCCACGCTTCCACAAAGATATCTTGCCCATTCAGTTGCGAGGGCACTTCGGAGGGGTCGAGTTGGTTCCCTGTGTCATCCAACTCCTCCGGAAGTGAGAATCCAAAAGCGTTTAGTAAACTTGATATGGACGGGAATCCGGGCATCGCCGGAAAGGCGGGTGTCGCTGATTGGGCGGGGGCCTGACCGTTTCCCTGGGTGACAGTGATTTTTATAGGATCGGTGTCGTATATTTGACCGTTCTCACTTACCGATATTGGACCAATGACGAGTTCTCCCACTTTTGTTGGGCGCAATACATACGTATATACTTTGTGAGA
>Ga0209013_10003244_pt1 | contig 14519 bp, 10 predicted proteins | sample Cruoilmetagenom2_FD_187291 | JGI IMG/M metagenome (GOLD analysis project Ga0209013, IMG submission 187291) | Oil polluted marine microbial communities from Coal Oil Point, Santa Barbara, California, USA - Sample 2 (SPAdes) (version 2) | ecosystem: Environmental > Aquatic > Marine > Oil seeps ... | reverse complement strand
AAATATCCGGCCACGGCGAAGGATATTGCAAGTGCACTTTGAGAGAGCGCCTGAAAGAAATACCAAAATCCTTATCCCAATCCGGCGTAATGACCCTATGTATTGAGCTTATACGTTAATTGCTTGTCAAAATATCTGCCTTGTCTTTAATATATCTATATTGCCGGTAAAAGAATCGTTTAGAGAAAAGGCGGCCTTAACAATTTCTTCCGGTCTTAGTTCAGGGCCTTGAGTGTGTTGTATGGCTAATTTTATCACATCATCTGAAATAAGGCTCATGGATTTGACGAGCGGCCTTGCATTAATCTCATGTGCCTCTTTTTTCTTGATTTTGACAACAGGAAAATAATCTGACCTGAGAAATGTTTCTATATCCTCCTCTTTTAATTTAAGACCCCTTATGGTGATGAGGAAATGAGTTTCCTTTAATTGATTTTTTTTCCTTTTATAAGGGATTTTTTTAACTGAGATAACAGAAATATAGCGAGGTAGTTGGATATTAACTCTATGCCTTAACAAAGAATTTTCCAAAGATTCTCTAAGTTTAATATCAACTGTTTCATGAATGCTTTCAGTCCCGAGCGGTAAAGCAGCGGCAAAGGAAATCTTAGGCATGGGGTGAAATCCCTTAGAGTAAACGAGTTTCAATCCGGCTCTCCTAAATGCCCTCATAAAGATCCGTGCGAGTTCAAGATGGCCAAGATACCTCGCATGGCTCAGCTTTGAAAAAGTGAGACGATATTTTTCCGGTTTATCAACAGAAGGTTTTTTAGGGGGCACTTGATTGATTGATGAGAACTTCCAATTCTTAAAGAGCACTGGATCGACTGTCTTGTGATTACATACACCACATTCAAGGCATTTTTCCCGGCAATCAGGAGTCAATTTTTCTTGCTGCGCTTTTTTCCACTCATTCCTAAAAAAATGTTTTGTGACTCCTGATTTAATATGGTCCCATGGCAAAACCTCATCCAGGGTCCTTTCTCTTAAGAGATAGAAACAGGGATCTAACCCAGATCGGCTTAATGCCTCTTCCCATAGCCCAAATTTGAAGTGCTCAGACCAGGCATCGAATCGAGCCCCCTGATTCCACGCCTCAATGAGAACTTTGTTCAGTCTTCTGTCTCCTCTTGAGAAAATACCCTCCAGCCAGCTCAGTTCAGGTTGGTTCCATTTGACTCTAACACGGCTTCCCTTAAGCCCCTCTCTAATGAACTTTATTTTCCTCCGGCTTTCTTCCAAAGGGATCTGCGGGATCCACATGAATGGGGTATGAGATTTGGGCACAAATGTGGAGATACTGATGTTAAGCCTGGCCTTCCTTCCCTTTTTATCGGCGAGATCTAAAATTTGTCTAGCCAGATCGATGATATCCAGAATATCTCCTTTTTCTTCAAAGGGCAGCCCTATCATGAAATAAAGTTTCATCAAATTCCACCCGGCATCATAAACTACACGGGCTGTTTCCAGAATATCTTGTTGGGTCAGGCCTTTGTTAATTATTTTTCTCAATCGATCATTGCCGGCCTCTGGGGCCAACGTAAAGCCTGTTTTTCTCACCCTTTTTATCTCATTGACTAATAAAGGGCTCAAACTGTCAATTCGTAGAGATGGGAGGCTCAGGGCAATATTTTCACCGGCCAGTCTGTCCATCAAGGCCTTAAGGAGCGGTTCAATACAGCTATAGTCACCAGAACTCAATGAGAGAAGAGATGCTTCTTCATAACCGGTGTGTTTTAGAGTTTCTTCAATTTTTTTGAGGATAGATTCAGGGTTTCGTTCTCGAACCGGACGGTAGATCATGCCTGCCTGGCAGAAACGGCAACCTCGAGTGCACCCGCGAGCTATTTCAATTGCTACCCGGTCATGGACGAGCTCAGTAAAAGGAATAATTTGATGGTCAGGCCAGGAATAACTATCTATATTTGGCAGGATGGTTTTCTCAACGTAATGATAGCCGGAGACCAGTGGTTCGATTGTATCGACAGTTCCTTCAGGGCTGTATTGAACATGAAAATAGGAGGGAATGTATACGCCGGGTATACGGCACAGTTGAGAAAGTAGTTCTGTCCTGTTTATTTTGTTTTGTTTTGCCTCTCGCACTGACCGGCATATTTTTAAAGCCGCCTCTTCACCATCACCAATCACCATTACATCAAAAATATCAGCCACAGGCTCCGGGTTAAAACATGCGGGCCCTCCTGCGATAATAAGGGGAAACTCGTCCCCTCGATCCTTAGAGAGGAAAGGAATCCCAGCGAGATCGAGCATACTTAAGACATTGGTATAAGAGAGCTCATGCTGAAGGCTAAAACCCACGATGTCAAATAAAGACAGTGGACTATTGGTCTCCAGTGTGGCAAGGGGGATTTTGCGCCGTCTTAACTCCGTCTCCATGTCTACCCAGGGCGAAAAAACCCTTTCGGCGGCCAACCAGTTGTGGCTGTTTAGTATATGATAGAGTATTTTCAACCCAAGGTGAGACATGCCTATGTCATAGATATCAGGGAAGGCGAGGGCAATGGATACGTCTATTGAGGCGGGGTCTTTTTTTATGGAGTTAATCTCGTTTCCAATATAGCGACTTGGTCGCCTGATGTTTTTAAACCACGGCTGGTCCAATAGTGACATGCCGGTTGTCCTTTTGGAATTGACTAATGGTGATTTTCAAGTTGTTAGTAATTTTCATAAGTCCGAGCCAGTTTCAAAACATTCAATTTCGAAGTCTGCGCTTATCTGCTCAAGATCAAGGAATGCGAAAATTTTAACCACTGGAATATGTTGAATATTTCGAGGAATAAAATTTAAGCATGACGCAGAAATTGGGTATAAGTGGGCGTCTTAAATTGGCTCGTTTGGTATAAAATCTTAATCTGCGTCAGCTTCACAATACCAAATATTTCCAGTCTCTGCGTCTTTCTCTGCCATGAGCAAACTGTCTCATCTATTTACCCTAACGTTGCAAAGGTCGATTTGCCATTTTTTTTGTGCAACTAAAGGTTTAATGTATCTGATCAATAAAAAGGGGGCAACGGATTTGGAAATTTCTTTCATAACCAACAAGGTAGTTGGGATTTAGGCCACCCAAACCAATCGTAATCTCTGAAAGCCTTTGCAAAATTCCAAATATTTGGTCGGCCTCCTCCGTAGAAATAGATATGGGCTTGAGGAAGAAGCCCAATTACCTTTTCCAATATGGGCTAAGGAAGGACCTCTATTTATTGAGCTGTTACGGTTTAATGTTCAGGGGATATAGGAAGTAATATGGTGATTTCAGCGCCCCCTTCAGGATGATTTTTTGCGCGGATTTCTCCATGAAGTCTGTCCAATATTCCCTTGACAATAGCCAGTCCTAAGCCGGAACCCTGTTTTTTAGTAGTGAAAAAAGGAGTAAAAATCTGTGATAATGTTCCTTCATCGAAACCCTTCCCCGTATCATGGACAAGAATTTTTACCATTTCTTTTTGGTCTGATTTTGGTGTGGCCGTCTCCAAGTTGGTCACGATATATATTGAGCCACCTCCGGGCATGGCTTCGCATGCATTCAAAAAGAGATTCCATAATACCTGTTTGATCTGTTCAAGATCAGATTCAAGTTTTATTGAAAGACTTAAACTCGTATGGGTTCCTATCATTTTTGTCCAATATTGACTGTTTTTTAAGAGTTCCAGCGACTCAAGGATCAAGTGGTTCAAGTCAAATTCCTGAATATTTGCTTTCTCTGGCCTGGCAAAAAACAGAAAATCATTTATCATGCTGTTCAGACGGTTTACTTCCCTTGATACAATATCCATGAGCCGGCTACTGATAGCGTCTTTTTCCAGTCCATCTCTCAACATCTGGATTGATCCGCTTATGGAAGCCATGGGATTTCTGATTTCATGGGCGATTCCTGCTGAGAATTCTCCAATCAGTGCCAGCCCCTCCAGTTTTTTCATTTCTTCTTCGAGTTGCTTGGCTTGAGTAATGTCCTGAAATATGAGGATATGACCTTTTTGATCTCCCCTTGGAAAACGAAGGGGAGACATAAAGAGTCGAAGGTATTGTTTCCTATCACCTGGTTTCACAAATGGAAGGTCGACGAAGGGAGAAAGGTTTACAGTCTTTTGCGTTGATGCAGGTTGAATGTCAGTTAATACATATTTGAAAAAGGGAAGTACTTCCTCAATTTTCTGACTATAGACGTGATCGGCCTTGATTCCAAAAATCTCCTCGGCAGCTGGATTTAATAGAGTAATTTTGTTAAGGCCATCCACTGCAATAAGACCTGATGTAATGCTATTTATTATACTCTCATTTAGAACTTCTAATTTATCGATGTCAATTTGTTTGGACTTGAGTTCATTGCGGCTTTTTCTCGCCTGTTCAGACAGGTAACTGCTGAGATAAGCTACCACATAGAATCCAGCAATATTAACCGATATGAGATAGAGCAGATAAAGTCCCTTATAGTTTGCTATATATGTCCCATGGCTGCCTAAGGGGCTGATTATGTCGTAGTAATGAAGACATAGTAAAAGGGCATAAAGGATGCCGCTGCTTGATGCAATTAATAGACCTCCTTTGCGGTAAAGCATAAGGCTTCCGCAGATTATGCACAGGTTATAGAGGGAAGAAAATACGCTTTCAATACCGCCGGTTGTGTAAACTATGGCTGTAATAAAGAAGGTATCAACCAGTATTTGCAGATAGGCAAACCAAGAAAAATTTTTTATGTACCTAAAAACTACTGCATAGACAAAGGTCAGGAAATATACAACAGCTATGAAAAGATAGTGGAAGGTCTGGATATGCCCAAAATAAGTTTTAGTCTCCTTGATCTGAATGACTACAGAGAGACCTAAAAGGAGGGAGACAAATACAACCCTCAGGAACATAAGAGACTGCAGGCGAACAGATAGCTCTGATTGAAAATTATTTTGACCGGTATTAACCATCCTTGGCAAATTAGCCACTTATTGCACCGGCCATCTTAAAGATGGGCAGATACATGGCTACAACGATTCCACCTATGGTTCCGCCAAGAAATACAAGAAGAAGGGGTTCCAGCATAGAGGTAAGGGCATCTACTGCTACATCCACTTCGTCGTCATAAAAATCGGCGATTTTTCCAAGCATGCTATCAAGGGCCCCTGTCGCCTCTCCAACGGAGATCATCTGTATCACCATGCTTGGGAATATATCGTTTTCCGAAAGTGGTTCAGCAATAGTTTGGCCTTCGGTAATGCCGTCCCGCACTTCAAGGATTACCTGCTCCAGGACAACATTGCCTGATGTCTTAGCAACGATTTCGAGGGCATCCAAAATTGGAACACCGCTGGTTACCATTGTTCCTAATGTTCGTGTAAATCTGGCAATGGCCGCCTTTTTCAGCAACATGCCAAATACGGGCAGCTTCAAGACAAGTGTATCTGTCTGCTTTCTCCCAAATTCCGTATCTCTGTACTTTTTAAACAGAAAGGCAAAAATGATGATGCCGATAAGTACCCAATGAATATTCCCCTTCATGAAGTTGCTCATGTCTACGACAATTTGGGTGGGAGTAGGGAGAGCTGATCCGACACCCTGGAATAACTCAACAAATACGGGGATCACAAAAATAAGGATCACTGCCAGTACTACGATGGCAATAAGAACGACAACGATTGGATAGGTCATCGCGCCTTTGATCTTAGACTTTAATTTTTCTGCCTTCTCAATATGTGCGGCAAGGCGTTGTAATATGGTATCCAGGATACCTCCAAGCTCGCCGGCAGCGATTAAATTAACAAAGAGGTCATCAAATACCTTTGGGTGCTTTTTCATTGCCTCGGCCAGGCCGGAGCCGCCTTCTACATCTTTAGTGACTTCTCTAAGGATTTTTTTAAGTGTCTTGTTTTCTGTTTGTTCAGCCAGGATAGTAAGACCCTGGAGAAGAGGAAGACCGGCATCGATCATTGTGGAAAATTGTCTGGTAAAGATGACAATATCCTTTTTTTTGACCCTAGGCTGCATGAAAGATACATTTTCAAAGAGATCTTTTGGCTTGAGTTTGATCTTTTTTACTCTAAGATTCCGTCGTCTTAGTTGGAGCTGGATTATCTTTTCATTTCCCGCGTCCAGTTCACCTTTGAGGGTTTTGCCCTTCCTAGTTTCTGCTACCCATTTATAGATTGGCATTTTAGTCCTCCTCAACCCATATTGTGTTTGTTTTGTATCTCTGTCTTTGCGCCTACTTAGGAGGCTGTCCGAGAATAGACTTCTACTGCGATCGACTGCAAATTCTGATGGCTGCGTTGTCAAACCCAAAACGTCCTAAACGTTGGCTACTGCTACGTCTACGGCCGTTTTGGCCTTGTCGCCTTGCCCTCAAAACTTTCGCTCGACCTCGCTACGAAGCCATTCTCGGACAGCCTCCTAGTGCCCGAACGAAAAACCCTGGTTTTTGTTCAGACACTACCTATGCATTGCACCTGTCTGCGTGTGGACACGAACAACCAGGCCAGGCTTAAAATTTAACCTGCAAAATACGCAATGTATTCCTTGGAAATTTCGCCTTCCTTGATTTTATACAGATAAGCGCAGACTTTGAAATTGAACGTTTTGAATCTGTCTCCCGTGAATATGCATTAATTAAATATTAATTAATTTAGTATCTTGTGTCAAGAAATCCATTCTATATTTCATTTTTTGTTTAATCCAGACCCGTATTGGCTGTGGAAGTGATTTTCTTAGATATTATTCTTGACAAGGGATATAGGTTAAAGGTTAAATGCTTTGTTCATAAAAAAGCCATGAAAATCAGGCTCGTTAGCGGTTAACAGAGTTCACTTGCTGAATGTTGATAGGCAAGGTCCTATACAAAAACCTGTAGAAATCAGATTAAAAATTTTTTGGAGGTGTTGACTATGAGTGAAATTACGGCTCCCATGGGGGGAAAGGTGATGGATGTGAAAGTAAAACCGGGTGATACTGTAAATGAGGGCGATGAAGTTATTATTATTGAGGCAATGAAGATGGAGCTGCCCATAGTTGCCAATGAATCAGGTATGGTAAAAGAAATTAAGTGTAATAAGGGTGACGCCGTAGAGGCAGAGGCAGTAATGATAGTCCTGGAATAAAGGGCTATGAGTGGAATACGATAGATTCAGAATAGCAGTTATTACTAATACTTCTATTGTGACCAAATTCGGTTCAGTTGTAAAAAGTGCCAAAACCGTCATGTCGGGCTCAATCCATAATCTATAACATGTTGACATCGCTAATTTTTTACTTCTACTGGAACGATGTTTTCAAGAGACTTACGACTTTTTGCGAGACCATAAAGTTTGACTGGATCAGTTATATTGGAGACCCCTTTTATGGATATTGAAGGTAAAATCAAGGAACTAGCAAATAGAAACCTTGAGGCGGAATTAGGAGGAGGTCAAAAGCGCATTGACCAGCAACACGCCAAAGGTAAGATGACCGCAAGGGAGAGGATTGATTATCTTCTCGATAAGGGCAGTTTCGAGGAAATTGACAAATTTGTTGTTCATAGGTGCCATGATTTTGGAATGGACAGAAAAAAGATACCTGGTGATGGAGTAGTGACCGGTTATGGGACCATAAGCGGCAGGTTGGTTTTTGTCTTTTCCCAGGATTTTACGGTGTTTGGAGGGTCTCTTAGTGGTCCATTTGGCGAAAAAGTCTGTAAAATTATGGATATGGCTCTTAAAAGCGGTGCGCCGATAATCGGATTGAATGACTCGGGCGGAGCAAGGATCCAGGAAGGGGTTGTCAGTCTCGGAAGCTATGGAGAAATATTTAAGAGAAATGTCTGGGCTTCCGGGGTTGTGCCTCAGATATCAGTTATTATGGGACCTTGCGCCGGCGGAGCTGTTTATTCCCCGGCGATTACTGATTTTGTAATTATGGTTAAAAAGACCAGCAACATGTTTATCACCGGCCCCCAGGTAATTAAGGCGGTTACTTCTGAGGAGGTAACTTCTGAGGCCCTTGGTGGCGCCATGACCCATAATACAAAGAGTGGCGTGGCTCATTTTGCCGAGGAGTCGGACCAGGCCGCCCTTGACAGGGTTAAAGAAATTCTCGGATTCCTACCTCAAAATTTTCGCGAAATGCCCCCTAATACTGATTGCACCGATGACCCGGAACGTACAGATAAGTCACTTAATAAAGTAGTGCCCACTAATCCAAGGATGCCTTACAATATTAAAGACATCATAGAGCCGGTATTAGATAATTCCCAATTCTTAGAAGTGCAGAGGCATTATGCCAAAAATATGGTCGTTGGTTTTGGAAGATTGAATGGCTTTGTTGTGGGGATTGTGGCCAATCAACCCCGGGCCCTTGCAGGTTGTCTGGATATAGGGGCCTCTATGAAATGCGCAAGGTTCGTCCGGACATGTGACTCTTTTAACATACCTCTAATTACCTTTGTAGATGTTCCTGGGTTTTTGCCTGGCGTTAATCAAGAGTACGGTGGTATAATTAAACATGGAGCCAAGATAATTTATGCCTATTGTGAGGCCACGGTCCCGAAAATAACAGTGGTAACCCGAAAGGCATATGGTGGCGCCTATGATGTCATGTCCAGTAAACACCATGGAGGAGATATTAATTATGCCTATCCCACCGCTGAGATAGCCGTTATGGGACCTGAGGGGGCGGTCAATATCATATTCAGGAAAGATATCGAAAAATCTGATGATCCTGAGGCAACCAGAAAAAAACTGGTCGAGGAATATAGAAATAATTTTGCCAGTCCCTTCAAGGCGGCGGAACTAGGATATATTGACCAGATCATCTTTCCCGAGAATACACGGCCAAGACTGATCAAGGCCCTGATGATGTTACAAAACAAGAGAGAATCCATTCCTGAAAGAAGACATGGAAACATACCTCTATAAAAAATTTGTTAAATCCAGTTGTTATGTATTGTTAAGTTCATTCCTTGTCTGACGACCTTTTGAGTGAGTCCTTTGAACCTTTGAACCCGTGAACGGTTACAATATTTTCAAACAGCCAAGAATTACATTTTAGGAGAAAATCCAAATGGTGGATTGGAGTCTTGCAATAAAGATATTTGTATTTGGCCTAAGCGCTGTTTTTATTTCTCTTGGAATATTGATAGCGGCAATATATGGCTTTGGTACAGTTTTAGGGAAGAAAAAAAAACAAAACAATTAGAAGGATTAAATTATGCTCGAGATGGTTTTGACAACGGGTATTGTACACCTTACAGTAGGCAATATTGTTATGTGGCTTATTGCCTTTTCATTTATCTACCTGGCCATAAATAAAAACTATGAACCACTCCTATTAGTACCAATTGGCTTTGGTATACTCATCGTAAACCTGCCCCTGACGTGCCTAATGAAGGAAGGGGAGGGGCTTATATGGATATTTTATCATTATGGATTAGAGTGGGAAGTTATCCCACCTCTAATATTTCTAGGGCTGGGCGCCCTGACAGATTTTGGACCTATGATCGCCAACCCGAAGACCCTTATATTAGGGGCAGGCGCCCAGTTTGGCGTTTATGTCGCCTTTTTTGGCGCCTTAATCCTTGGATTTAAGATACCGGAGGCATGTTCAATAGGGATAATTGGCGGTGCTGACGGCCCCACAACGATTTATACTACCGTGCACCTTGCCCCACATTTGTTAGGGGCCACAGCTGTTGCAGCTTATTCTTATATGTCTCTTGTTCCAATCATTCAGCCCCCTATCATGAGACTTCTTACCACCAAAAAAGAAAGAAAGATTAAGATGAAGCAATTAAGGCATGTTTCAAAGAAAGAGAAGATCCTCTTTCCCCTGCTCACAGTAATGGTAATCTGTCTCATTGTTCCGGCCTCCGCACCTCTTATGGCCATGTTTATGCTTGGAAATCTCTTTAAGGAGTGTGGCGTGGTAAAAAGACTTTCCGATGCAGCTGCCAATGAGCTTATGAATATCGTCACCATACTTCTGGGTGTCAGTGTCGGCGCTACTATGCAGGCAGAGCATTTTTTAAAACCCAGGGTCATATTTATTTTTCTTATGGGCCTTGTGGCCTTTGCATTTTCTACGGCCGCGGGCATAGCCCTTGCAAAATTCATGAACCTGTTTTCAAAAGAAAAGATAAATCCCTTGATTGGTTCGGCGGGTGTATCCGCTGTGCCGATGGCCGCCAGGGTAAGCCAACTTGAAGGCGCGAAGGCGGATCCGACAAATTATCTGCTTATGCATGCCATGGGCCCTAATGTGGCAGGCACTATAGGTACAGTTGTTGCTGCAGGTGTGTTTCTTGCTCTTGCAGGATGACAAAACCTAAGTTGAGCGATTTTTTCCGTTACGAGAGGCTGTAGGTTGCTGAATATGGAGTGAAAAATGATTTGGATCGGGCGAAAGTGAATCACCCATTCAGTGAGATCAATCCGCAGCGTTTTTGTTTCATATTTGGTAAGATACTGCCGTAACAGCTCAATAAATAGGGGTAAGTGTCTTTTTATACAAACATACTGCCTCGCAGTAGGAAAGAATCGCTTAATTTAGGTAAATGGGGGTAATCGGAAAGATATGTCTGATGAAAAAGAAATTCAAGAGATGAAAATGAGCTATGATGAGTGGTCTAATAAGCTCGAAGCCAAATTAGCAAAAAGACCAGAGCGAAAAGATAGCTTTGTTAATACATCAGATATCCCTCTAAAGAGGGTGTATACGCCTCTGGATGAAGCTGGTTTTGATTACATGAAAGACCTCGGTTTGCCTGGGGAGTATCCCTATACAAGAGGTGTTCAGCCCACCATGTATAGAGGGCGTTACTGGACCATGAGGCAATATGCCGGCTTTGCCACGGCAGAGGAATCCAACAGGCGATACAAGTTTTTATTGGAACAGGGCCAGACCGGCTTATCCGTGGCCTTTGATCTCCCCACTCAGATAGGATATGATTCGGACAACGAAATGGCGATCGGAGAAGTGGGAAAAGTGGGGGTGGCAATTGATTCGTTGAAGGATATGGAAACACTCTTTAATGAAATTCCCCTTGAGAAGGTAAGCACTTCCATGACGATCAATGCGCCGGCGGCCATTTTGTTGGCCATGTATATTGCTGTAGCAGAGAAACAGGGGGCTCAGGCAAAAAAACTGAGGGGAACAATTCAAAATGATATCCTCAAAGAATATTCTTCTAGGGGGACATATATATTTCCTCCTAAGCCCTCTATGAGGATTATTACGGATATATTTTCTTATTGCGCTAAAAATGTGCCGCTATGGAATACTATCAGTATAAGCGGTTATCATATCAGAGAGGCCGGTTCCACTGCGGTGCAAGAGGTAGCCTTCACACTGGCCAATGGGATATCATATGTGGAAGCAGCCCTTAAGGCAGGCCTCGATGTGGACACTTTCGGTCCAAGGCTTTCCTTCTTTTTTAATGCTCACTTAGATTTTTTCGAAGAAATTGCCAAGTACAGGGCAGCCAGAAAGTTGTGGGCCAAGATAATGAAGGAGAAATTTAAGGCCAAAAATCCCAAATCCATGATGATTAGATTCCATACCCAGACAGCGGGATGCACATTGACGGCACAGCAGCCCAAAAACAATATTGTAAGGGTGGCATTTCAGGCGCTTGCTGCCGTATTAGGGGGCACCCAGTCCCTGCATACAAATTCCATGGACGAGGCCCTGGCCCTGCCATCGGAAGAGGCGGTGCAGATTGCATTGAAGACGCAGCAGTTGATTGCCTATGAAACAGGGGTGGCAGATACCGTAGATCCGCTTGCCGGTTCTTACTATTTGGAAACCTTGACAAGGGAAATATATGAGAGGGCGCAAGCCTACATCGACAAGATTGATGTCATGGGAGGCGCTGTTGCGGCCATTGAACAGGGCTATGTCCAGCGAGAAATTCAGGATAGTGCCTACAAGTATCAGCGCGAAATTGAAAAAAACGAGAGAATAGTGGTTGGAGTGAATCGTTTTCATGTTGAAGAGGAAAGGCCAAGCAATCTTTTGAGAGTAGATCCGTCAGTACGGATTTCACAGATTGAAAAGCTCAAGAGATCAAGATCTGAAAGAGACGGCAAGACGGTGAAAAAGACATTACATGATTTAGAACTTGGAGCAGAGGGAAGCGATAATTTGATGCCTCTGATTCTGGAGGCGGTCAGGGCATATGCAACCCTTGGAGAGATCTGTGATGTCTTAAGAGGGGTATTTGGAGAATATCAACAGGTAAATACACTTGGAAGATAAGTTGTCGGGAGACATGTCGAGATGGAAAAGGTTAAAAAAATAAGAGTGTTAGCCGCAAAACCCGGACTGGATGGGCATGATAGGGGGATTAAAGTTGTGGCAAGTGCGTTGATGGATGCCGGGATGGAGGTTGTTTACACCGGCCTGCGACAGACTCCTGCCCAGATTGTAGAGGCCGCAATTCAGGAAGATGTGGATGTCATTGCTATGAGCATCCTCTCCGGTGCACATGACTATCTATTTCCGAAAGTTGTAGAATTATTGAAAGAGAGAGGGGTTGAAGATATGCTTGTCGTGGGTGGCGGTATTATACCTGATGAAGATATTCCGGCCTTGAAAACATCCGGTATTGCAGAGATCTTTGGCCCTGGAACCACTACTGAAGAAATAATCAATTTTATCAAAGATAACATTAGTCCCAGGGCATAGCCCATATCCGGTGGCCCCCGATTTATTGAGAAGATACACCTGATTCAATCTGACTTTGAAGTTTCCCTTCCTTCTTTATTAACTCGACACCTTCGGGGGCAATAAACTGGAAAAAGCCTTTCTCAAATTTATCCTTTACAATTAGGTTTTTAAGTGTGAACCGGGTTATGCCGCCCAATTGGTTGTGAATGCCAATCATCCGGATATTATACCCTTTAATAACGGTAAGTATTATTCGATCAACTTCCTGCCAAGGTGGATTGGGCCTAAGCTCTATCCGGATTTCTCCTTGCTTATCTGGTCCAAGCATTGCTACATGAAATGTTTCTTCTACCCGCATAAGGCCATGAAAAATATCGCTCAGCAGCCTAAGCTCCTTTCCAAATTCTTGTGAAGGATACTGGTAAGCACGCTTTTTTCCCGGAATGTACCACCAGAGACTGTCTCCATTGGTGATGATGGTTTCGGCTTCCGGTGTTTTCTGTTCCAGCCTCAAAAAATGGGGAGGTTTATAAAACATCTGTCCCGTTGCCAGGTCGCCCTTTACCTGATTGCCAAGCATGCTCATAGAACGGGTGATAACCTCACGAGTATAGGGAATACTGAATCCGGGGAGGCCGCCATATTTTTTTTGGATCCCTTTAAGGGTACCGGATAAATCATCACTTGCAAGGGCAGCCCCCTGCAAGAGAAGAACCAGCAAATGAAAAACAATGAATACTCTCAGCATATTACTTCCCCTTTCCGCCGTAAACTTCACGGGGGCGGACGCCGTCGGATGGCCCCACGATGCCCTGCCTTTCCATTACTTCAATCATCCTTGCGGCCCTGTTGTATCCCACCCTGAGTTTGCGCTGTAACATGGAAATGGACGCCTGACCGGTCTTATATACAATTTTTATTGCCTGCTCATATTTCTCGTCTAATTCTATTTCCTCTTCTTCCGAGTTGTCTTCACGGGCTATCCCGGACAATACGGCAGTATCGTAGTCAGGCTTTCCCTGTTTCCTTAAAAAATCAGTCACATCTTTTACTTCTTCTTCAGAAATGTATGCCCCATGTATCCTCATGATGCCGGCCACACCCGGGGGCATGAAAAGCATGTCTCCCTCACCTAACAGGTTTTCAGCCCCCATAGTGTCCAGGATTGTCCTGGAATCCACTTTGGAGGAAACCTGAAAGGATATCCGGGTCGGGAAGTTGGCCTTTATCAAACCGGTAAGGACATCAACAGAGGGGCGTTGAGTAGCAAGTATAAGATGTATACCAGCAGCGCGAGCCATCTGGGCAAGACGTGTTATAGCTTCTTCAACATCCCTTGCAGAGGCCATCATGAGATCAGCCAGCTCATCAATAATGAGTATGATGTACGGCAGAGGTTTATCTGTTGCCTGCACGTCATTATTAGGTTTAGATATTTTTCCTTTCAGGACCTTGCGATTATAGGAATTTATATTTCTTACTCCCCTGTCAGACAGGAGCATGTAACGCCTTTCCATCTCTTCCACGGCCCATTTGAGTGCCTTGGTGGCCTCTTTTGGTTGAGTAACAACCGGATGGAGGAGATGGGGGATGTCGTGGTATGTTGAAAGCTCAATCCTTTTTGGATCGATCATGAGAAATCGTACCATATCCGGAGAGACCTTGAACAGGAGGCTGTTGATCATGGTGTTTATTGAGGCGCTTTTTCCGGTTCCGGTTGCACCGGCCACAAGGAGGTGAGGCATCCTGGCTAAATCAGCAATTACAGGCCCTCCGGTAATGTCTTTTCCAAAGGCAATGGGCAGTCTGTGCTTGGACTCTCGGTAAGCATCAGTTGCAAGGATTTCCTTCAGAAACACCATCTCTCTCTGGTTATTAGG
>Ga0209013_10003243_pt1 | contig 14521 bp, 17 predicted proteins | sample Cruoilmetagenom2_FD_187291 | JGI IMG/M metagenome (GOLD analysis project Ga0209013, IMG submission 187291) | Oil polluted marine microbial communities from Coal Oil Point, Santa Barbara, California, USA - Sample 2 (SPAdes) (version 2) | ecosystem: Environmental > Aquatic > Marine > Oil seeps ... | reverse complement strand
CTAATCAATAAATCTATTATCTGACATTTTCTTATCAATCTTTCCCCGGCTTTTTTCCAGCCAACCGATCCGGACCCCTTCCTGTTTATCAAAGTCAGGCACATAGGGCTTGATGTCCAGTAGAGGCGTTCCATCCAGGACATCCAGATTTTCAACACTAAGGATATTCCCTTCAACTTCCAATAGCTTTACTACTGAGATCCCGATCCCATTGGGACGGCGGGGTGCCCGGGTAGCGAATACTCCGTGTTTTTCATCATCCAAAAATGGTTTTACCAGCAGGTCCGCTAGTTTGGATTGATGGAAATAATATACCAATATCACATGAGAAAACCCATCCAGATCCTTTAATCCCTTCTCAAAAGCCGGATCTACAACAACAGTACCTTTGACCCCCGCTGCTGACGCGGGTTGAATGGGCATACCCGTCAGCTCCTGATGAGGACTGTGAATCATACCAATCGTTTGAAAGATTATTTCATCCTTAGCCATAAAATCATCAACTCCTCATGCCGCCAATTGGGTGATCAATCTGACCCCTGCCTTATGAACCTGGCGGAAATTAGCGCCCTGTCCCAGGGCAGACAAAACGGCTGGAATATCATCGATGATGGATCCCGCCAGCAAATTAACACCGAACTCTGCCATTACAGGACTTAATGGTGTTGATGGTCCCAGAACCAGGACATAAGCATTCGGTTTACACAGAGCCAATAGATTAGGTAGGGTATGGTTAATAAAGGTCATGCCTGTGATGGCAACCAGATCTGCATCCGGGAGCACATCAGGAGCAGCGGAGGCAGGCAGATCCTGCCCTGATGGGTTAAGATCCAAAACAGAAAAATCCTCCAGCTCTGTCCTGAGGTGATTTGCAAATGGGAAATGCCCGATCAAAACTGCCTTTTTCCCCCGGCCATGTTCCAGGATGGCTTCATCCGCATTCTGATCCACCCAGCGGGAGGGGTCTTGGGGAATTAAGGCGTTGATAGCCGCGCAGCCGACACTGCGCCTGAGGGGAATATCCGAATTGATCCAATCTGCCAATTCCAAGGCTGGAAGGGATACCAGATGACCGGGATCCGGTATAGTGGGCTCCCCGGTATGATTGTGGTCCACCTCCAATGTGGAAGCCAGACCACACTGAAGCCCACTGGGTTTTTCCACTACTACCGCTGTCCAATGTAAACCGATCCTTACCTCACGAACCGGATTATCAGGCAGCTTTTTAATGATACTGGAATACATATTCACCTACTATTATGTGATTTATTTGATTTAATCAATTATAATCCTCCCGGAACTAATTCCGTGGAGTTACGTATATGTAAATGGTGCAGAATCTTCCTCTGGGAAGAGAGGAAAATAAGTACATCAAACTCTTTAAAGGAGTTTGACCAAAATACCCCCTCACGGTATAATGTCTCGTCGGTATTTGAGAATGAACTTTGAAGGAGTCACAAGAAGATGCCAAAACGGACCTATCAACCGAAAATCAGGCGCCGGGCCCGTGTTCACGGGTTCAGAGCTCGTATGAAAAGCAAAGGCGGACAAGACGTATTGAAGCGGCGCCGCCTAAAAGGTCGCTATCAGCTTGCTCATACTAAAAACAATCACGTCAAGAACGTTAACTGGAATAGTTAACCCTGGCATGACCAGGTTCCCGTGGAACGGAGATTTCGCCTAACAAGTTCAATTGAGATCCAGCGGGTGCGGCGATCAGGAAAATCCTTCGCCCATCCGCTTCTCGTTTTGATATTACAAGCTGGGAACGATCCAATTTCCCGGTTTGCAGTCACAGCAGGTACATCCATCGGTAATGCAGTTCAAAGGAACCGGGCCAAGCGTTTGCTCCGGGCAGCATTAAGGGAAGTGTTAGCTGATTTCCCTCCCGGATACAACGGGATCCTTATCGCCCGAAAACCGCTGGTGGACGCTAACTTCAGCCAAACAAGCGCGGCGCTGAAATCCCTGCTGAACCAGGCCGGAATCGCTTCCAGCAATAATAATGGATAACCAGATCATTTTGGAACACCCAGAACACATTCATCCTACTCAGGATCCGCTGTTAAAGGATCTTGAAGTGTCAGTTTGGACGATTCTCCGTTTTCCTATTCTGGCGCTTATCCAACTTTATCAACAAACCCTTTCCAAGGCTCTGCCAGGGAACACCTGCCGGTTTTATCCCAGCTGTTCTCACTATACTTATCAGTCTATTTATAAGTATGGCGTCCTGCGGGGAGGATTAATGGGAACATGGCGTATTTTGCGCTGTAATCCTTTTTCAAAGGGTGGATTTGACCCTGTTAAATAAATCAAGTATAAAAAGAAAACTATGATAAAAAATAAAAAAATCCTATTCATTATTATCCTGGCAGTTGTCGCCCTCACCCTGGGTGCCTGTTCTGGACGTCGCGTTGTTGCGACCGGCTGGTCTGGCATCACTGTCAATGAGGAAACGGTATATTTCTCTTACGGACCTCATGCGTACGCGCTTAACCTCAAGAACGGCGCCCAGCAGTGGCAGTTCCCGGCTGAACCTATCAACGGTGTTGATTTTTACGCCGCACCGGTACTGGCAGACGAAAACAGCCAGCTGCTCGTTGCTGGTTATGACAGCGTTTTATACAGCGTGAACCCGGCCAATGGATCAGAAAACTGGTCTTTCGGGTCTGCTGAAAATCGTTATGTCGCACCTCCTCTGGCTACTGAGGAAGGGATCTTCGCTGCCAATTCAGATAACAACCTTTACGCATTGGATTTTGACGGTCTGCTTCAGTGGGAATTTGCAACCGAGGATCCCCTTTGGGCTTCCCCCATCTGGTCTGAAAATTGCGGGTGCATCTACCAGGCATCCATGGATCACTACCTATACGCCATCAACCCAGAAAATGGAAAATTGATCTGGAAGTCTGAGGATCTAGGCGGCCCGATCGTCAATAATCCCTCCATTTCTGAGGACGGCTTGATCGTGCTTGCTACTTTTAATAACGAAATCATTGCGATCGATGAAGAAAACCATCAAGTTGAATGGCGATTTCAAACTTCAGACTGGGCCTGGGCCACACCTGTGATCAATGGTGATCAGGTATATGCCAGCGACATTTCAGGCACTTTTTACACCCTTGATCTGCAGAGCGGCGAAACTCTCTGGCAGCTCCAGCCAGGTGGAGGGATCTATTCCTCTCCGTTGGTGCAAGATGGGATGATTTACTTCTCAACTGATACTAGCAGTCTGGTAGCAGTCAGCCAGGAAGGTGTTGTCCAGCGCAATCAACCCATAGAAGGGAAATTGTACGCCAGCCCTGTCGGCGCGGGAGATAAAGTTCTCCTGGCACCTTCAGAATCGGATTATTTCCTCCTAGCACTCAAAGAAAGCGGCGTACAGGTTTGGGGTTATCCCCAGCCCGAATAATCAGTCTTAGTCGACAAGTTTTAACTTTAAAATCAAAAATAGGAAAACACTATGTGGGATGCCTTTATTACCTTAATGATTAACGCGCTGCTCTTTATCTACAATCTGATCGGGCAGAACTTCGGCTGGGCCATCATTATCTTCACCGTACTGGTGAGAGTAGTGACTTATCCGCTGACTGCCAAACAAATGAAAAGCAGCAAAGCCATGCAGGATCTGCAAGGTTCCAAAGAATGGAATGATATGCAGACCAAGTACAAAAATGATAAGGAAGGTCTGGCCCAGAAACAGATGGAGATTTACAAGGAAAAGGGGATTAGTCCCTTTGGTTCCTGCCTGCCCTTATTGGTCCAATTCCCTGTCATCATTGGCCTATATCAGGCAATCATCCGGACCCTGGCGGTGACCCCGATCCAGCTGGTGAACCTGTCGAAACATATTAATGACGGCGCCAACCTGATCCCCATCAACAGCCAATTCTGGTGGATGGAACTCAGTGAACCGGAACGCTTGCCCATCCTGGGTGTCGCAGTTCCTGTCTTGGCCATCTTGGTTCTGATTAGCTCCTATATTCAGACTAAAATGGTCACCCCCCCTGGCGGAGCAGGTGATAAAGCCCAGGGCGCCCAAATGACCCAGGCAATGACCCTCTACATGCCCTTCTTTATGGGATACCTGGCGATGACTTTCGCCTCTGGCCTGGCGCTGTACTTCATCGCCACAAATCTGGCAACCATCGCTCAATATGTAATAACAGGACAGGCTAATTTTAAAAACATACTCCCTAAACTACCAAGTTTTGGCCAACAAGAAAAATAAAGTAGGGAGATCACCGGAGAAGCCTTATGAAGAATAACCGCGCAACCCTGGAAGTTATCGCTCAGAACGTTGAAGAAGCCATTGAAAAGGGTTTATCGGATCTGGGTTTAACACGGGACGCAGTAGAGATCGATGTATTGGATGAGGGCGGATCCGGCATCCTGGGCTTTGGCTCACGCCAGGCCCGTGTGCGTATTTCCATCCTGGGTGAAGGTGAAGATCAGGACCTGGGAGAGACTCAAACCCCAATACAGGAAGCGAACCCAGACGAAACGCTAAACCTGGTTGAAGAAATCGTTTCCGAGCTGCTAGATAAAATGAACCTGGAAGCCACAGTGGAAGCCAGGTATGGAGAGAAGAGCGACAACCTGCCTTATACTCCCATTCTAGTAGATATCTCAGGCAATGATCTGAGTATATTGATCGGCCGGCGAGCAAAAACACTCAACGCACTGCAGTACATCACACGCCTGATCCTGGGAAAAGAGCTCGAACACGGTACTCCTCTCAGCATTGACGTAGAAGGGTACCGCGAGCGAAGAGAACAGCAGGTTCGCCAATTGGCCCGCAGGGTTGCCGATCAGGTAGCCGATACCAAACGGGAACAAGCCCTGGAACCCATGCCGCCAAATGAAAGGCGCTTAGCCCATCTGGAACTGCAGGATGAAACCCAGGTGTACACAGAGAGTGTTGGTCAGGAGCCTTATCGGAAAGTTGTGATCCATCCTAGTAAGTAAATAATATATTTGATTTTCCGCCCCGGTATTTATACCGGGGCTAATAATAACACCCCCTTTCGGGGGTTTTTTTAACACAAATAAGAACCCTGAGGGCAAACCCTTTCCTCTATGTCATTCTGACCCTGAGCAGCGAGAAGGGAAAGAATCCACCAGGTGAATCATGAACAAACACCCTGATACACTATCATCATCTCAATCTCAAAGGCATAAATACCAGGGCTAATAATGACACATCCTTTCGGGTTTTTTTTATTGGCTATATTCCCCTATCAGGTATAATTCAGCCATGAATCGCCCCGTTCCTGATTACCTGATTTTTGGCCACATAACCCGGGATCTGGTGGAAGACGGTACTCGGTTAGGCGGGACAGCAATTTTCAGTTCAATTCTTGCCCGGCGATTAGGGCTGGAAGTTGCCCTGGTCACTGCATTTGATGCCGATCTTGATCTTAAATCTCTGGACGGTATCCAAATCATCAATCAGAATGGGCCAGGAACTACGACCTTTAAAAATATATATGACTCATCAGGCAGGACACAATACTTACTGGAGAGAGCCAAGAACCTGGATGTCTCCCGGATCCCAGACAGTTTTCGGATGGTAAAGATCGTTCACCTGGCGCCTGTCGCCAGAGAAATTCCACTCGAAGCCGGGAGAGGGTTCCCACATTCTGCGCTGGCTTATTCTCTGCAGGGATGGCTGCGGGATTGGGACGATTCGGGTTTAGTCCATCCAGATCCTTTACCAGACCTGGACCATGAACACCAGTTGGGTGGGATTGCTTTTTTGAGTATCGAGGACCTTGGTTTTGATAGATCAGACCTCGATCCAATCCTGAATATATTTCCTGATCTTGTGCTCACAACTGGAAAAAAAGGAGCGGAGCTGCATAACAAGAATCAAGTGCAGCTGGTTCCCGTGGAACCTGCCCCGGAAGTAGATCCAACTGGTGCAGGCGATATTTTTGCAGCAGCGTTTATAATAGCAAAGGCGATTCTGGGCAAATCTCACCAGGAGGCAGCTCGTTTCGCAAATGCCCTGGCGGGCATTTCAATTACCCGGCCAGGTAAAGATGGTATACCAACTGTAGAAGAAATTACTGAAATACAAAAGGCTTATTAAAATTATGGGATTTATCTATACCATTGCCAATCAAAAAGGCGGCGTAGGAAAAACAACTTCAACTATAAACCTGGGTGCTTTTCTGGCCCACTACGGAATGAACGTTCTTCTAGTGGATATCGATCCCCAATCTAACGCCACATCCTCAGTTGGTATTGATAAACAGGCGGTCAGGGGCGGCACTTACCAGGCATTGCTCGAAGAAGGGAATATCCGGGACTATATCCTGCGTAATCCCAAGCTTAAATTATCCATTCTACCCGCCTCACCTGATCTGGCTGGTGCCGAAGTAGAGCTGGTGAATGAAGTCGGACGCGAAACCCTTCTTAAAAGAAAGCTGCTCCCCCTGGCAGAAGATTATGATTACATCTTGATCGACTGCCCTCCCTCCCTGGGTTTATTGACCCTGAATGGTTTGGTGGCAGCAGTCGACGGCATCCTGATCCCAGTTCAATGTGAGTATCTGGCAATGGAGGGGTTAGGAGATTTGATCGCTACCATCGAACGGGTTCGCCGGGTGATCTCTCCCGATCTTACCGTTCGGGGTGTGATCATGACCATGTTTGATTCCCGCACTAACCTGGCCAATGACGTGGTTGAAGAAGTGAAAAAACATTTTGATAACAAGGTCTTTGAATCCATTGTGCCCCGCAGCATCCGGCTGGCAGAAGCGCCCTCATACGGAGTCCCCATTTCTCTATATTCCCCTGGATCGATCGGGGCAAAAGCTTACCAGGAGCTGGCCAGAGAACTGCTGCTGGGAGATGGTCATCAACTACCTGCGGTATAATAGAAATTGCTAATTAATCCACCCAAATAATGATATTTGTGAGTAAATAAAATCTATGGCAGCCAAACGACCCGGTCTCGGCAAAGGCCTTGACGCACTCATTCCATCCCATCCAGAAGGCAAAATCCTGGAAGAATTCGGCGGTGTATTGGAAGTTCCGCTGGGGTTGATCACCACCAATCCCCATCAGCCCAGGAGATCCTTTGACGAGGAAAAGCTCAAAGAACTGGCTGCCTCCATCAAAGAACACGGCATAATCCAACCCCTGGTGCTCTCCGCTCAAGATACGGATGAAGAACAAAAATATTCCCTGATCGCCGGTGAGCGGCGCTTAAGGGCAGCCCACCTAGCAGGCCTGAAAACTGTACCAGCCGTCTTAAGGGAAGCAGACGGTCAGGATCACTTGCTGCTGGCATTGATCGAAAATGTACAGCGAGCAGACCTTAATCCACTTGAAACCGCTACCGCTTATCAAAGCCTGGCCATAGAATTTTCCCTTTCTCACGAGGAGATCGGTAAAAGGGTCGGGAAAAGCCGCACCGCCGTTACTAACACACTGCGGCTGCTGGATTTGCCTGACGTGGTCCAACAGGCAGTTCGGAAAAACCAGATCAGCATGGGTCATGCCCGGGCGCTGTTGGCCTTGCCTACCATTAAAGGGCAAAGCGCTGCCTTGCAAACAATCCTGACCCAGGATCTGAATGTACGCCAAACAGAATCATTGGTGACCCGGCTCAAGGGCACTAAAAACCCGCGACCGCCCAAAAATGATACTAAATCCCCCGAATTAAAAGCACTGGAAGAAGATCTGCAATCTGCTCTTGGAACCAAGGTACGCATCACCCGCTCCAAAAAAGGAGCCGGGACGATCACGGTTTCCTATTACACGGATGAAGAATTAAACACCCTGATGGATCAATTCCTGAAAAAATAGATTTTTCCATAAGTTCATCTACCGGAGATTGGAATGGAACCTTTAACCCTGATCAATGCCCGTATATTCACCATGGATGAAGGCTCTGCAGAGGTTTCCGGACTGGTCATCCAAGATGGCAGGATCAGCCATACACTTTCCGGCACAGAAGCGAAGGAATCCCCTACCCGGGGCAGCTGCCTGGATCTGGGCGGCAGGATCGTCCTGCCTGGATTAATTGATAGCCACCTGCATTTGCGGAAGTACGCTGAAATCCTGGATAAGATCATCTGCGAAACGGAAACCAAAGCAGATTGTTTGGCAGAAGTTCGGGTGAAAGCACTATCCCTCAATCCCGGAGAGTGGATCTTGGGACATGGATGGAATCACAACAACTGGCAGGAAGGATATGGAACTGCCGCCGAGCTGGATCAAGCCGCGCCTGACCATCCGGTATATTTGACAGGAAAATCACTCCACGTTTCCTGGGCTAACTCCAGAGCGCTGTCATTAGCCGGGATCAATGAAAATACGCAAGATCCTCCTGGTGGTGTCCTTCAGCGGGACCCTGATGGAAACCCAACCGGAATCTTCTTCGAAAATGCCGTAAAGCTTGTTGAAAGTGTCATTCCAATACCCTCAGCAGAAATGACCGCTTCTTCTATTCTGAAAGCCCAGGAATCACTCTGGAAAATGGGCCTCACAGGAGTGCATGATTTCGATCGGGAGTTATGCATTCAGGCGCTGCACCTTTTAACTCAAGATGGTCTGCTCCACCTCCGAGTCCAGAAAAGCATCCCAAGCGAATACCTGAACCAGGCTATTCAGCTGGGATACAAGACTGGCAAGGGAAATGACTGGTTGTGGTTTGGCGGCGTGAAAGAATTCATGGATGGCGCCCTGGGACCACAGACGGCAGCGATGCTGGCGCCCTATCAAGGCTCCGGAGAAACAGGAATGTTGTTAAAAACAGAAGATGAGATCATTCAACTGGGACGGAAAGCTGCCGATCACGGTATATCTCTTTCCATTCACGCGATTGGAGACCTGGCAAACCGTACCCTGTTAAATGCCCTGGAAGATATCCGCTCTTACGAAAAGGAAATAGGGCTTGATCCTCTTCCTCACCGAATCGAACATGTCCAATTAATTGATCCAGCAGATCTGCCGCGGCTGGCCGAACTGGATATTGTCGCCTCTATGCAGCCCACCCATGCCACCTCGGATATGGAAATGGCAGCCGCTTATTGGGGAGAGCGAACCTCCTGCGCCTATGCTCCCAAAGCCCAATTCGACCAGGGAGCCCAGGTGATCTTCGGCAGCGATGCCCCGGTCGAAAGCCCCAACCCATGGCTGGGAATACATGCGGCAGTGACAAGGCGGCGGGTTGATGGCGCTCCCGGACCAGATGGTTGGCATCCAGAAGAGCGAGTATCAGTTGATCAAGCCCTGGCAGCTTATACTAAAAACCCTGCCCGGGCAGCTGGGAAAAATAAGTCACAGGGAAAACTTTCTTCAGGTTATTGGGCAGACTTGATCGTGTTGGACACAAATCCCTACAGCTGTCCCGCTGCTGAGCTACCAGGAATACAACCTCTGGGCACGATGGCAGCTGGAAAGTGGGTCTATCGTAATTTCTGATTTAAATGGTAATTATAAATTACTCATCAAGGATAAAACCGGTGTCCAAAAAAGTCAGGATCTATACCTTCATTCTTCTCATCACTGCTCTGTTATTTCAGAGTACCACTCAAACCACTCCAGCCCAGGCCCAGAATTCAATTAAATTCTCTAAAACAGAGGTAGAAAATCATTTTCCGGATGAACTAATCTTCCGGGTCACGGTAACCAGCACCGGGGCAGATATCGTAAGCGCAAAATTCGCCTTCACATATGAAAGCCTTTATGGCTCGAGGAGTTATACCAAGGATCCCATCGAGTTCAGTCCCGGCCCAACTGTTCATCTGGCATATACATTGGATACCAGGGATATCACTACCCCGCCCCTGATGACCTACCTCTATCACTGGGAGGTAGTGGACGCTGACGGGAATAAGGTCCACAGCGAAGAAGTCCTCATCCACTATGAGGATAATCGCTATGATTGGCAGGTCCTGGAAAATGATGCTATAGGAGTCTGGTGGCATGACAGGCCAGAATCCTTCGGGCAGACAATCTTTGATATCGCAGCAGACGCGGTCTCATTCCAGAAGGAGTTATTCCAGGCTGAACTGGATTTCCAGACAAAGATCATGATCTCCAATACCGAAGAAGAGTTCAATTCCTGGCATCACATTGGGCATGATTGGATCGGGGGCCAAACCTTCAGTAATTTTGGCATCACAAACCAGATCGTGGAAGGAGAGTATTATCAAAATGTCTGGTTGAACGGCGTTATACCTCATGAGATCTCACATATCTTCTTTAACCATGTGGTATACAACCCTGCAGTATCCGTCCCGGTCTGGATCAATGAAGGCGTGGCTCAATATAATGAATTCATCACTCATGAATGGGAGATGGATCTGGTCGAAAGTGCGGCAGCAGAAGGCGAGTTGGTACCCCTCAAAGCCCTGGAAGATGGTTTTGGATCCTACAACCTGGATCGCATTTATCTTTCATACGCAGAAGCGTACAGCGCTGCTGCTTATCTGGTTGAAACATACGGAAACGAAGGGCTGAGCGCTTTGTTGGCAGCCTATAAAGGGGGAGAACAAACCGACGGTGCTTTTCAGACAGCTCTCGGAATCAGTGTGGATCAGTTTGAAATAGATTGGGCAGAATCTGTCGGAGCTGAAAATTATCTGCTCCCAACTGTCTGGGTAATGCCAACCTTTCGCCCTTCCCCGACGGCTTATATCCTGGCTGAGCAGGGAACCGCCCTACCCGGCCAGTCACCAGCCGTAACCCCTGCTCCGCTGGCAGCAGATATACAGAAGGACGCGGAAGAGGAATCTTTAAATCCAATCACCATCATGCCATTTGTGATCATTCTTCTGATCATTACAATTATGGGTTTTGGAATCGGGGGTTTGATACTGATCTATTTTATCTTCCGAAAACAGAAATCTTAAGGACATTGAGAAAAGATATATTGGATCTGACCTTAAATAAAAACTCCGGGCCAAGTAAAAATTTGCCCGGAGTTATTTGTTTGTTAAATTACCACTAAAAGTGTTTGATATACACCCTGCGGCGTTTATGCTGCCGGGAGTCGAAATATCTCCACTGGGACCACACTTTCTGATTGCTTTCCAGCTGGGGATTGGCATGAACGGTTTTAACACCATATTTTTTACAAGCTTCGAATAAACTGACCATCATCAACGCGTTCACACCCCTACCCTGCAGTCTTGGCACGACTGCCCCCAGGTAAGTATCAATCCTGTCAAACTTCTTCAACGCTCCCAGCAAATGCACAAAACCAAACGGTAAGAGCTGGCCATGGGCCTTCTGGATTGCTCTGGACAGGGAAGGCATGGCAATCGTAAAGCCAACCATCTTTCCGTTTTCGTCCAGCACTACCGGTATCAGGTCCGGGACCACAAATCCAAAATACTGCTTAACATAAGCTTCCCGCTGTTTCTCAGTCAGGTGAACCACGCCGTAAAGATGGCTGTAGGTTTCATTGATCACTTCAAACAGCTCTGGAGCATATTTCAATAATTCTTTCTTATTTTTTGCTACGAAAACCTGCAGTTTATAGCGTTTTTTGACCAATCCTGCAATGCGGACAATCTTCTCATCCAGCTCGTCACCCAGTTTAACTTCATGTTCATACCAGTCTACGGCTTTCCCGTAGCCCAGTCGTTCCAGGTGCTGGTGATAATAGGGCGGATCATGGCGGGTTGCCAGCGTGGCCAATTCGTCAAACCCTTCAACCAGCATACCTTCCCGATCAAGATCAGTGAATCCCAATGGGCCGTGCACGGCTGTGCAGCCCAATTCTGACGCCCACGATTCCACTTTCTCCATCAGCGCATCCACAACGGCCGGATCGTCCATAAAATCAATCCAGCCAAAGCGCATAAATTTCTCACCCCAGGTTTCCATGTGCAATTTGTTATAGATTGCTGCTACCCGGCCAACGATCTTATCTCCATCATATGCTAGGTAATAATGAGCCTGGCAGTGGTCAAAAGCCGAGTTTTTATCCCAGTGCAGGTTATTCATCTCATCAAAATCCAGGGCCGGCACCCAGGCATTATTATCCCTGGGAATGGAATGTGGAAACCGGATGAATTTCTTTAACTCTCGAGTAGTTGTGATTTCTTTTATATGCACGCTCATATTCTCTACCTCGATTTAACTGAGGATAATCCAAAACAATAAATGCAGTAACTCATCGATTATAACTGAAATCGAAGCCTAGGGATGCGGGGATAACAGGTGTTTAATATGTCGATATGATCAGATTGAGTTCTCAAATCTGATCCAACGGATCGTAAATGATAATTAGGTTCTATAATAAACATAAGGCACAAAACCAGGTAGAGGATTATTATGGATAAGATAAAAGAATCCCTGATGCAGTGGGGAGAAGCTTGATGTCCCGGTCCGAAGAAGAAGCCCGCCAGATGAGAACCAAAAATGCTTACCTGGATACGTTCAGTTTCCAAGCTCCAGGGTTCTATGAAAATCTGGGATATAAAACATTTGGCGAACTGCTGGAGTTCCCTCCCGGTCAACAGCGATTCTTTATGAAAAAGGAACTCTAACAGAGCTCTGTTTAATGTTAAACGCTAAGAATCAAGATAATCCTAAATAATGTCAGTTTACACCTAACACTATTCTCCTTACTCCTCAAAAACCTGAGAGGATAATCAGATGAAAACAGCACTTTATTTCGCTCCGGCGCTCGTGATTACCATATTTTTTCTCATCCGTGCGGAAATCCTGGGGAAGAAAAACCAGATCTATATCCTGAAGCCGCTCTCAACCCTGCTGATCATCGTTGCGGCGCTGGTTTCATTCCAGGAACCCACCCGGAATATGACATATTCGATCGGCATCCTGGCCGGATTGGTGTTTTCCCTGGGCGGCGACATAGCCCTCATGTTCCAGGAAAAAAGGAAGCCATTTATGATTGGGCTTGGCCTTTTTCTGGTGGGCCATATTTTTTATTCTGTGGTCTTTTTCATTCTGGGCCACTTTTCAGCCTGGGATATACTTACCACCTTACTTTTACTACCAGCCGCCCTGGGATTCTACAAACTGATACAGCCCAACCTCGGATCGATGAATATACCCGTGATCGGGTATATCTTGATCATCACACTGATGGTCAGTCGGGCGCTATCTACCCTTGTAAGCCCGATAATCCATCTCCAGCAAGCCTTGATGATCGTTTTCGGAGCCCTCTTATTTTACATTTCAGATCTGATCCTGGCCGCCAACCTCTTCTGGCGCCCCTGGAAGTACCATCGGATCAGTTTGGTTTTTTATTTCGGCGGCCAGTTTCTGCTGGCCCTGGCGGCGAGTTATTTCGGGGGATGATCACCTATGGCAGCAGCATGCACCCGGGTACTGGATAGTTCATGGGATACCAGGAAAAGAATGATCAGGTGTATTTCTTTACAACCGATCTGAAAAAAGAAGAGTCAAAAGAAAATCTAGGAGTGATCAGTCGGGAGATAACTATGAATATACTTGCCGAGATAGATTTAATCCACTAATCAATATCATGGCTTAAGAACCCGTTTTTATTTCCCAACCTGTTAACCAAAACTCCCCTTTCATACCTTCCTTGATGAAAGAGGAGCTATTTAATACAGGGTTTCTTATTTTCCTACTCAACCGGATAGAAAACCAGGTCATAGGGCGTTAGACGCCCCGGCAAACTGCGGTCCATTTTCCTCAATCGGCCAGTGCAGGGATCGGAGATAGTAATGAATTTCAAAGTGCCGTCCGGCATGATCTCGGCCAGGTAATGCCCCGTATCCCCCAGGCAGAGCGCATAACCTGTGGCTGAGATCTGATCGTCCTCAAACGTCAACTTCCAACTGTCAGTCGATCCTTTTTCCAGGTCTTCCGATGAAGTGGCAACCCGGAACATGCCATCCGGAGTGACCACTGCCACAAAAATGCCCAGATCCGCCGATGCGACCCAGGTACCGACGATCTCATTGATATCGGTTACATATACTGTCTCAGATTGCACAGCTTCTGCAGCCGCAGGCTCAGCAACTTCCTCTGCCTGGTCCATTACAGTCGATTCTGCAGTTGCGGCAGCTTGAGTGGATCCATTTCCGGAACAGGCAAAGAGCGGCAAACAAAGCAGCAAAATAACAAATATTATCAATTTTTTATTCATAATCTTTTCCTAATTATTTGGATAAATATTATATCCCAATCCTGGATGAAGCAGGACCACCATAACAAAAATGGAAGGCGCCTGCGGCGAGTAAGAAGTAAGTCAATTGGGGTCCCCTAAGCGTTTTGCACCAGTGAATTATTCTTTAATCGACTCGGAGTATTTATCTTTACCTATCATTGTCCTTGCGAGGAGGGTGTTTACACCCGACAAAGCAATCTGTACTTGGAGTTGAGATTGCTTCGTCGGTTCGCTCTGCTCACCTCCTCGCAATGACAGTTAGTGTATAGCAGATCCACCTCGAACCCAGTCATCGGTCTTCCCCCACCTCAGCCCTGCAATCAATCACAGGGCTAAAGTCTCCGCCCTCTGAAGAGGGATTTTTATCTTTCTGAGCACGCCGGATTGTCA
>Ga0209013_10003242_pt1 | contig 14523 bp, 9 predicted proteins | sample Cruoilmetagenom2_FD_187291 | JGI IMG/M metagenome (GOLD analysis project Ga0209013, IMG submission 187291) | Oil polluted marine microbial communities from Coal Oil Point, Santa Barbara, California, USA - Sample 2 (SPAdes) (version 2) | ecosystem: Environmental > Aquatic > Marine > Oil seeps ... | reverse complement strand
ACTTGTACCTTTTACGTAACAAATCGATCGTTCAAAAGGCAGAGCCTATTGAACTCTGACCTGGCCCTGAGGGCCAGGTTTTATAGATCTTAATAAAAAAAACTTCCAGAGGACGCAATGGTTCCAATGCAAGCTTGATAGTGAGACCTTTGCGCAATTCCTTCAAAATTGCTTAAGATGATAAAACTCTACCGAAGCTGTGCTCCTAACATTAAATCTCATCAAGAAAAAATATAAAATAGAGTTAATCAACTGTTTTCCTATAGTCACTAAGGCAGATTAGCAGCCATATCTTCGCAAAATGATTATTTTTCAGTGTAGTCTCCGAAAATTTAGTGAAAACTATTGAATAGATGATCTGGGCGGCTTCTCAAATGTCTGTAACCATAAATGCAGTTGATCGTATTGGGGAGATTAGGGAAATAACTGTTTCAGATTAATGAATATGATTTTGTTTTTTAAGTAACCTTCTAAATGCGTTGACGGTAACGTACCTAACAGAATAGTTTTTTTCAAGTAACTCGAACTTACTTCTGAGGATCTTATAATTCTCGTGACTGCAGTAGTAGTTTTCGTCTTTGGTTTCACCGGCTCTTTCATAAAACTCCCAGGAATGGGCCATAAAAACCAAATGCGGTACCTGTTTAAGATAATGCTGCATTTTGACAATTTGATTGGTTTGTTCGATAAATTGCCGATCATTGCATTCACGCAGTAGCTTCATATTAAATAATCTAAATCGGGTATAAATCAATCCGCTTCGCTTCTTAAAATACGGCAATGGGCCGGCGGTTATCGGAATTCGTATGATTTCCCCGTTGTTTCTTGCAGGGGTCATTCCCAGCTGGGAAGGATCGGATGAATCGACTTTGAATCCCATGCTCCCAAGTAATTTCAGATCAGAACGCTTGCACCACATATAGGGTGCCCGGAACGAATATGGGCTGGGAACCCCGTTTCGTTCAAACTCTCGCAATGAGTCTTCAAGCAGACTTATTTTTTCTACATCTTTCACCGGCTTTTTATCGACAAAATGGGCAGATCTCCAAAGCTCGTGATGATGGCCGTGCAGGCCGATTTCATTTTCTTCGGCAACCTGTTTTAAAGTTGTTTTCAGCCCGGCAACCAGATTGCCCGGCAGGAAGAAAGTCGAATTAGAACTTCTTATTTCCTGAATTATTTTCAAAAATATCTCATTCTCTTTTTGAGATTCCTGCTCCTCATCCCCCCAGCTGTTTTCGACGTCAAATGTGAGCAAAATGAAAATTTGTCTTGGTGTGACTGCTTTATTAATTTTCTTTCTTAAAAGCAGTGTATTTATATAATGATAAGGAACAAAGAAGGGCTGTCTTTTATCTAAAAGTATCTGTAATATTCTCATTGTACCTCTATGGAACAAAACCACCCAATTTTCAGCCGGTCGCGGGTTATAGGTCCTTATCGCAATAGAACAAAAAGTATGCCAATGGCGTACATATGGCTATCCAGCATTTTTTTCATGGGCGATAAATGCCGAAAGAATGGCACAAAATAGAAGTAATAATGCCAAATGCCAGGTAGTTAACTTTCCTTCCCTGGTGACACAGAAAAGCCTGACAATGGATCAGAAAAACATTTAAAGATTTAATCAACTGCTGAAAGTCCGAATTGAACAGACTGAATTTCGTGAGAAAACTGAACATAACGATCATAAAATACCTTTAGCGATTCCTGTTTGTTTATTCAATTGGCCTTTCAGAGATTGCATTTTGAAAAAGCGATAAACTTCATGATGCTTCTTTTCATATGAAACGCCTGGTTTAACCAGCAATATGCTCCCATAAGCTTCAGTTTGAACTCCAGCAACGAATCATCCATGTAGACCTCGACCCTTCCGGTGACGAACTCATTGGCGCTTGAAAATGCCGGCGCATGTGATAGAGTAAAAACGCGGCTATATTTCGTTTCTCCGGCCAAATCGATAAGATAATCATTATAGTCACCGTTAGGAAAGGCAAACATTTTGACCTCATGTTTCAAAATGCTCTCCAGTGCTTTTTTTGATTCAGTCAGCTCCTTACGTGCTTCTCTTTCTGACAGTTTGGTCATATACGGGTGTAATTTGCTGTGGGAACCGAATGTTATTAGCTCGTCGTTTATTGATTTCACCTCTTCGATATGAAGGATACGTTCACCGAGATCCGGGTGATCTTTTTCATCAATCCATTTCGGCGTCGACCCTAAATACTGTGATATCAGAAAAAGTGTCGCCGGTATCTTAAATTCCGATAAAATGGGCAGCGCATTCGTTATCACATTTTGAAAACCGTCATCGAATGTCACGACAACATAATTTTTTCCAGCTTGTAGTTCCCCTGTAAAATCAGCCGGGAGCGAAACCGCGCACTGATTTATAATACGCATTTGCTGCCTGAACCTTTCAATTTCTTCCGGCTTAACCGAGTGGTAGCACAACACGACACACTTACCCGGCAAGCGTCTGCCTGCTAATCTTGCGAGTTCGAATTGGAGCCAATCCACCACCAGAAAGCAACTGCTGATGAGCAATTTAATAAACCGTTTAATCATAGGTAAGCAAATAACTGAAAAAAATTTTCTTTTACCACCTAGTATGTACTTCGCCACATAACAAAATAACAATGAATCCGCTTTAAGCGAAATGCTATGATGGCGAAAACAGCGATACACAAAAAACTATGCATCTATCTAAAAACATATAATTCTCCCTCTCCGGAGTGCAAGCTCAGAGAGAGGGGGGCTCTCCAGTTTGTTACTGTCAGTATTCGGGATGCTTTTTTATAAATAGAGATTTAAACTTGTTTTTGATTTTATTCATCTGCTCATTCCTAAAATAATATACCACATCTTCCGGAAGCTCTTTTTTTTTCCCGGTAAAATATGAAAATAGATAGCCACTCAACATTAATACACTTCCGAGAATATATGGCCTCATTTTCATGCGGTTGATTGATTTGAAAAAGAAAAACAGAGGATGGTAACCGAGAGTATAATTTTCAACGCCATAAAAAAACCTCGCTCCCCAGACACTCCACATTCCAGTCCCCATGGGGCGGTGGTGGAACACGTGAATATCGGGAAAGGTTCGAACTTCCCAGTGCTGCATTCGGGCCAGGATTTCGGCTGCCGCATCCTCACCTCCAATTTCTAAGGGTAGGTAACCCCCGATGCCTTCATAACACCGGCGTCGGAAACACTGCACCGCACATCCCACACTATCGAGGCTTATATTATTTGTCTGCTCCTTATTCTCATAACCGATATCGATAATCTTACCACCGGCAATGCCTAAATTTGGATACTTGTCAAATCTATTCAATATGGATTCATAATATTTTTCATCAAAGGTAATATCCGCATCAAGATTACCAAAATATTCAAATTTACAGTCATCAAGAAGGGCGTATCCGGTGTGAATCGCCAGAACCTTGGAACCGAAATTTCTATTGTCACTGCCATTTTTTCGAATCAATTGGATGAATTCATATTCCGAAGTGTATTTTTTTATAATTTCGTCAGTCCCGTCTGTGGATCCGTCACTGACAATAACCCATTTTTTGGGAAGCGCGGATTGGGCAATAACGGCTTCTATCGTTTTTTCGATATAATCTGCTTCATTACGAGCGGCGGTTACCAGTACATATTCGTGTTTTTTGTTCATCTATCGTACAAAATTTGTATTCTGAGGCGAGTTAGGTATTTCAAGATTCGTGCTGTTTAGATATTTTAGATAAAAACTAAAAAAAAGGATGGCCTCGGCTGTTCCATATATGCATGGTTCGTTGGTCACATAATCGTTCAAGTGATCGTGATATACACATTCTGATGTTTGAAATTCGGCATAGATATCTTCCTTTTCGGGTACAAAGCGACGATAATCTTTTTCCCATTCAACTCGACTGTATGGCCCCTCAGCTACGGCGCCTTTAATTGTTCCCTCTTTTAGCGTCTTCTTTCTTTTTAAGATAAGTGCCACACTATTGTGAATATTTTTAGGATATACGGAACCCAGCCCACTGATAAAACATACGCCCCATGGATTCATGCCCAGTGTATAATCCCTGATTCTGCACTGCAGTTCACTAAAACTCTGATCGGAGGTAACGATTTGATAATGCCATCCTGCGGTTCCAGAGCTAAGCGCGACATACAGGCTACCCCAAACATACTGCACAGGGAAACCGAATAATTTATTCAGAGAGACATGATAAAAATTCTTAACAGATTGTCTCAATTTGGTGGTTGCGCGCGGATAGAAAGGGGCCAGGCGGGCGTGTGCCAGATTTGTGTTATTAAAATAATTACCCATATCACTGGTGTATATCTGGTCATTAAATTTCTTTGCTTCCGCCAGATAAAGGTCGTCGTTTGTGGTTCTGTATAGTTCAACCGCAGCCAGACAAAGCTTATCTTTATGCCCGCTCCCGATGCTCTTAGCTTTCGCATAGGCTCTTTTGGCCAACGCAAGATATGTTTGGCTTTTTGATGCATAATCGGTAGTGTCACGGAAAATACCTGACGCCAAGGCCATGGTATAAGCATATTTTGCTAGCGGATCTCTTTTAAACCCGAATAGAGCCGGTCGATTCGTCTCAGCCAGGCGGTCATTTTCCGGTATTCGAAATGGTTGGCTGTGATCCGCTTCCATGTTCCCGACCCGATGTATAAACGTATTCTCATCGGGATAACATTTTTCCAGGAAATCCAGTCCGGTTTTTGCTTCATCTAAAACATCGGCGATGCCATTTCCAATCTGGTCACTGAAAAATGGTCCATAATTGCCCCTAAGGATTTCATAGCTCAAAAGCAGAATGTAAGTTGTATAGGCTTCCTGTTTGGTAAATTTTATGAAATCTCCGGCATCATGCCATCCGCCGGCTAAATCCAAATCTGTATTGGTCGCGTCGGCCAAGTGACAGGGTGTATGAAGCTCAGGTTGAGTATTTCCGCACCTTTGGGCTTTTAAAAAATACAGCAGAGTATCTATAACATTCCTGTAAACGTCATTGCCGACACGAAAAGTAAATGACGTCTCACCGTTTTGTAGTTCAATGCGGTAGGAGCTTCTGAATGTTACCGGCGTAAAGTCGACAATATAATTGAAAGCAAATGGCGTATCCGCATCTACCCCGGAGATCGATGAACCAATTGAACCGGAATAGGCAACTTGTCCGTTGGAGACGTTTCTAATGGAAAAAGTCTGTCCTTGCAGGTTCTGATTGGTCCCGACAACCGCCCTTTTAGGTTCATCAGCCAGGTAACCTACCTGGTTAATACGAATATGGCCTTTTGCCGGAGAAAAACTGATGAAAACCAGAACTACGGCAACTATATATTTCATGAATCCGCCATTTCTACTGAAACGATCGGAATAATCACCATGATTCGGTGTTATACTCATGTTACCACCCTTTTCTCATTTACCCGGTGATGGTATAAAGAAATAAATCAACTCTTTTTGCTCGGGTAGGCCCTTTCAACTAGCGTATTTTAATCATTCAACTTATAATATGAGCACCTGCATCGATCGTCTTCTCGCCGGCAATAACCCATAAGATCCATAATACGACGGCCCCAAGATTGGAAGGCCCCACGATATACGATTCAGTAAAATTGGCTGCCAGACACATTAGAAAAAAAGATATTATCAACCCTCTGATTTCAATATCAGGTATCTTAAAGCTTTTAAAAAATGGCAGTAATAAAAGAAAAAAGTAAATTACCAGACCGATTAAGCCGACCCCAATAGCAATGGAAAGATAGCCGTTATGCAGCGAAACTCTCGAACTACCAACCCATAAAGATTCACCTTTTCTAAAAAATCTTGGATCTTCAAATCCTTTACCACCCACAGCGTATCCGTATCCCAATAACGGTCTTTCCTGTGATAATTGCAAAGCAGCTCCCCAGATTTCCAGCCTTCCGGATAAATCAGTTACGGCTTGACCCTGTCTTCTGGAAAAGCTGGAAGGATTAATAATTATGAAACCTGATAGTAGCAATAATAACAATATTAGAGAAAATACATTGCTAAATCCCTTTCTGACAATAAAAAGAAAAATAAAGGTGCCCAAAACAGAAGACAATAAAGTCGTCCTTGAACCGGTTAAAATATGCATCGCAATGGTCAAAATAATTAACAAGATAACAAACCACTTAAGATTTGAATTGCAATCGAAATATTTCCATATGAATATGGGATATGAAATCATACATAAACCTCCCATGGTATTCGGGTGACTCCATAGGCCTTGAAAACGACTCGTTTCAAATGCCCATACCCTTTGTGTCAACAGAGGTAGTGCAATCAGATTTAAAAACATAAATGCAGACAACACCCAGAATACCATATTTAAAGTATTTTGAATTTTCTGTTCACTATCCAGCCAGGAACCAAGACCAAGCAGGAAAAAGAAGAAAAAGATAAAAGATACAGATCGAATAAAAGTCATTTTCTGATCGATAGAGTAAAATGTAGATATTAAGGCCATCAAAGAAAAAACGCCAAGCAAAATATATTGAAGAGGGATTGTCCTGTTATGCTGCCGATGAAATCTAAAAAATGAAATAATCCCAACTAGACCAACCAGAAGAAGAACACTGATCCTTAAATATGATCCAAATGTGGCTACCTGTTCTACTTGCAGCAGTTCGGATCGGCTGGGCGTAAACAGCACTGATATCCAGGGCGAGATGATCATAAGCAATATGGCAAATTCAAAACGTTTAATACCGGCAACGGCAAGGCCAATTGATAAAAGTAAAATTACCCCCGCCAGCAACGTCAGTGCAATTGGATCGTTTATAAATACATCAAACATTTAAAGCCCAGCTAAACATTTTATTCGGTACCGATTCTCACCAACCCTTAATTACTAATTCATTCATTTGTGTTGGTTTCAACTCTCTGAAGGAATCCTTTTATGGCGGATTTTTCCTCCAGATTACAAAAATTGCCGAAATAGATATATGCCAGGCTTCCAATTCCGATTAGCGGGAGCACGGAATAATAAACGAAGTTGTTCGCATTGTGCAGAAAGTATACCCCCAACATGAGAAAAGACGTCAAAGCAGAGATCAAAATCAACCTGCGCCATTCAACGGGAATTGGAAAAGAATTTATCCCACCCACCATCAGCGAGATACTAGTCGCAACTGCCAAGACGTTGAATATAAACAGGGCTCCGGACATACCCCACCATTTTATTAAAAAATAGTTCGATGCAATGCCGGCAACCGTCAGAACCGTCACAACGATACCGACAAATTTCGTTCTGTGTTTGATATTTAGCAAAGATTCCCCAATGTAATAAACGCCCTTGAAAGCCATTGCCGGTAACATCAAAAAAATTACCGGATACGCGGCGAAATATTCTGGGGGCGCAATCACGTGAAGCAAATCTCTGGCAATAAAAACAATGGCGAATGCCACAAAACTGAAGCAAAGCATGAGGTAAGTCAGAATTTTACTGATAGTATTTTGAATTCCGAGTGTTTCTGCATTTTGATAAACAAAGGGCTCATAAGCGAGCTGAAATGGCAGTATCAGAACATTGCCTGCAATGGAAGCGATTTTGTACCCAAGGGAATAAATGGCAACCTGCTCGAGGCTAGTCAGCATGCTCAGCAGGTATACCGCCGATACGTCACCGGCGATTCCGCTGGTTACCGCAAAAACAAGAGGAAAGCTGAATTTAAAAAGCCTACGGATCAGCTGGGCGGACGCACCAATTCCGTCGACCGAAAACACATGAATCAAAATCACAATCCATAAACCGCCGTAAGTGACGGCTTGAGCGATTAAAGCACCTTTGATTCCCCATGAAAAAGTGCGTATAAAAACAAGATTAGTGAGGATCAAAATCCCGAAGGCAGAAACGCTGGCAGCTAAAAATTTCAAACCTTCGCTTCTGACACGGTAATAAGAAGTAATATGGTCGAACAGAGATTGGGCCAATGCGGCCAGACAGGTCAGGGCAACATATTCGAGGACGGCATCGGTGTGCAGGATAATCCGGAAAAACGGTAGAAGTAAAAAAACGCATATGATTGTCGCCGCCAGCCCGCTACCGGCCTGCATGACAATCGTGCTGCCAACCAGAGATCCCACCTGCCCTTTTTTACGATATTCGTCAGCAAAACGCATGAAACCCGCCGGTGTCCCCAATCCGATGACCGGTATTAAAACCTGAATCGTCATCAACAGTGTTACTAAACGACCATAATCACTAATTGACAATGAATAGGTATATAGCGGAATCAGAAAAAACGATCCAACCCTGATACTGATGTTGCCAATGGCATATAAAAATGCGTTCTGGCCGAGCGACCTGAGATTCATCTAGATTTCTTATAAATTGTTCTGGTTAAATATGATTTAAAGACGTCAAATTCTGTATGACTTTTACATAGTCATGTTTCGTCTTGTTCCATTTTAGCATTTCGTATCGAGTATAGGCATTTGCCGCCAGCTCTTCGCCCTTGGCCGGATTCTCATAGAGCTCCTGCACACAACGCGCAAGGTCTGCTTCATTTCCGGCTTCAAAAAACATGACACTCTCCGAATCGAAAGTTTCCTCAATTGCTTTTAATTTCGGCGTAATGACCGGCTTTTTTAAGGCCACGTATTCAAATAATTTCAGTGGCTGGCACAATTCGGCAAACGGAGAAGGTAAATTCGTAACCAATCCGACATCAGCACCGGCGATATATCCAGGTATTTGAGAATGTGGAATCCAGCCTGTTAGAGTAACCATGTCGCTACAGCCGGACTGCTCAATCAAATTGTGCAATTGTATTTTATATTTCCCGTCCCCGATAATAAATAGTTTTAAGGACTTAATTTTTTCACCCAAGATTGGCAAGGCTTTGATAATTATTTCATGTCCCCAATGCCGCTCGAGGGTACCGTGAATAAGCAGTGTAAATCCATTCTTTGAGACCTGGTTCGTTGGATGTGAAATCAGCACTTCGTCAGGCACATTCCGCACAACCCCCATTTTCTGTTTGGCCGCCCCCCGCTCTATGAACCGTTGCTTTATGGTTTCATTCACCGTAATGACATGATGTGCATACTTAATTGCCCATTGCTCAATTTTAATTTGTAATTTGACGAATAATGAGGATTGCGAGACGTCAAACTTGGTTTGCCAAAGTTCGGGAACCGGTTCGTGCATATCAAGAAGGATCTTGGTTCCGAATAATCGTGGAATGAGGGTAATGAACACAAGAAAGTCAGGCATCGTGTTGACCTGAATACATGAATATCTTCTACGGAAGAAAAGTGACGTCAACCTGAGCGTCATAAGAAAGAAGGATATTCCGTACTCAAGCATGTAACGGATCGGAGAGCCGCGCCGGTGAGTGTTCATAACACGATATACATTGATACCATCCAAGCTTTCGCTGGATTTTTGGCCATTTTCTCTCAGACAGATAATATCTACTGAAAAACCTGCCTCGCAAAGAGTACGAGCCTCTTTTGAAACTCTGATGTCTTTTGGGAAAAAACTGTGGCGAACGATGCAAATTCTATGGGAGGATTTTCTCAATTTAGAAACTACCCTGTTAGAGTCTATGAAAAAAATGTTAGCAGCAAACGATAAATTTGAACTAAATATAAAGCTATAAACTATCCTTAATTCAAAGGAATTCGCAAATCAGCCTCCCCTGACCAGGGAGTATCAATGATTCTTATTCGCGGCCGAAAGGAACCTGATTTGGAAGCCTCAGGGACATGAATTCTAAACAGCAATTTTGCATTCTTGATATTGTCTTTATGTTTTAGATGTAATCGCAGGCTGCCATCCTCAGAGACGATTTTTCCAAAAGTTACTTCACGTCGGCTTTTAAACCAATCTACTGCCTGACTGGCAGTGGCAAACCAGGCTCCGTTTTCTTTTAATGTGTTGAGCAGACGTTTGTAAAAATCGTCCCATAATCTCTCAGGAGCGATGCTCCGCATGTGCCATAATAAGGTTAGTACGCCGCCGCAATTTGAAGCATTCTTAATTATTTTTTCACACGCTTCCCATGCTTCAGTCTCGGACATATCCGTTAGAGCGGGTGCAAATAGTGCCATGTCCTGAATGTGCAATGGAAGCTCGAGGAGATTTTTGGTTCCTGGCGGACGAAAAGTTTGAGATGTCCCACCACGATAACCAACCGTCTCATTATAGCCAAAGGTGGAATCATAGCAAAAACCTGCCTTATCAATAATCCCAGGTGACATATCATCAAAACACAGCCAGTGCATTCGAACGCCGACCTGCGACGCTCCGGTTTCGTTCACAATCCGCTCAAATTCCTTGGCTGCACGATCCGGGCTGTGCCAAGCATCAATACCATGAAGTCCAACCTCGAATCCCTTTCGCAATAACTGGTGCAAAGACTCACGAACATCCGTAACATCGTAATATGTCGCCCGGCGCTCCGGATTCGCAAGGCACACGTTTTCCCCGGTTTTTTTTTTAAATGGAATGATGAAAAAAGTGGACTTATAATCTTTCTCAAGCTCGGAGTATTTATCAAAATTATCCCAAAAATCCCTCGCCAGGCCCAAATGGACCAATGGAAGAGAGAGCGCGGCCTTCCAATTTTTTAAAAGATTGTTCAGAGGCATGATTCCTTTCAGAGTATTTAGCAGTGAAACCACCAAAGCCCTGTACAGAAATCCCCACATGGTATGATCGAATTTATGCTGTTTTATACCAACAAAATCCACATCGTGGGTTAAACAGGCCAGGAAATTATAGCCCGCCGGTACGGGAGGAATCTCTACAACAGGCAGTCCAGCGGCAAGAATCCAATCACGAAGCAGCGAAATATGAATATCCAGAGTGGGTACCTGAGCCTTGTCCGGTGGTTGTCCTTCCCTAAGCAAATATTGGACCTCTTTGAATAGATCGAAGCCGATACGAACGAATACGGTATTTAAATTCTCGATCAACTGGCCGACGACCTGCGAATTTTCTTGCAATTTGATTAACGGTAAACCCAACGTTTCAAACGTACTCAATTTTCCATAAACAGGAATCTCATATATATCATCCGTCACTGCTGCATTTTGATAACTGGATTGGATGATGATTCCATTACTGCCGTCCCATCGGGTCTTTTCGGAGCTGTAGAGTATTACGAGTTTTGCATCGATTTCAGGAAGGTCGTTTTTCGTGGACAAGATAATATCATAGGACTGATTGTGCCTATAAAATTCCCAGGGCGTTTTAAATAGTTCAAAAAACTCTTTAGCCGTATCTGTCTCAGCTTTTCCGGCAATGACCCCGATCATGAAGATCTCCGTTGTGATTGATTACTACCCTAAAAGATTAAAACCTAAATGGACTTAGGTTGAATTAGGTAGAAATGACGCCGTCAGGCTCAACCTGCAGTTTGGCCTCCCACCATGTTCGCTACCCAGAAACGAGCTAATTCCCGCGGTAAAACATGCCAATACCGGCCGGCGAATTCATTTTTTACATGCTCAAGAAATCTCTGATAATATTCTGCCGGATACTCTTCAATCTCCAGGCATTGACCGTTGAAACATATATAGTCCGGATGGGTATTCAACAGCGCCATGCCGCCTTTTTCAACTACCCAGTCCAATTTCTTCTGCCAGATATCCAGGGTCTGTTCTTTCATCAGAACAAACAGAGTGAAGTCTTGAACCAGTGTATAGGGCAGCTCTAAGTATCCCTTGTGGGCAGAATCACCCTCTACCCAAAAAGGGAATATGGTTCCGACGCCGTCCGGCTGGGGTTCGAATGGATCGGTGTCAAAGGTCGAGCAATCATATTCGATATGCAGCTGCCGGATCCAATCCAGGTTGTGATGCATAGCCGGAGCACGGAAGCCAACCGCATCCCACTCTCCAAGGTACCGGTTGATTTTGTGGACACGTTCTTCGAAAATCTTGCGAGACGAGAATAGTTTTCCGTCATGGTTAAGACCGTGGACGCCCACTTCAAAACCGCGATTCGTAAGTTGACGACAAAGTTCAGCGGATACGTGATAACGCTCAGGAACAAAGTTAAACGCAGAACGAAACCCGAGTTTCTCCTCTATATCCATTAGCGCACGGCATCTTTCCTGGCCGCGTGCCGTATCCACGTCATGGGTTAGAATCAGGGCGAACTCCCTGTCATCCGGCCACCCGCTCCAGCCTTCAGGGGTCCTGTCAGAGTTTTCAAGAATCGGCCAGACGTCTGCGCAGGCGATTCGCTTTCGAAGAGCGACCTTTCTGCGCAGCCATATCTGCAGTCGCCTCGGGATTAGCGGCTTGACACGGTAATAGATTCCGGTGACCAGTTTTGAAGTATCCATTTTTGTGCTTGCAGTGACCTTTTGAACCCGCCTCCGGTTAATTAGGCGGGCCGATGTTCGCGGCATTGCGGAGGCAGGTTTTTAATTCACGGGCCAGTTGCCCCACAAAGGGTTCCACCAGCATACCTGCCGGGTAAACAGGTAAGGTATGAATCTCTACTCCTCCGACAACCAGATCTTCCCAGCCGAATTCGGGACTGTCATACTGCGTATAATGCCTCTGGGGAACAAAGCTGGCAATTCGTCCCGGATAAACACTCGGCCGGTAGCTCGCTGCCGCTTGATCATTTACCTTCCACAATTTGGATAGAGAAGCATTGAATCCGTTGTTTCGGCCGGCTTTATCGAAAATTTTCGCCTGCAGACCACCGGTCCACATTTTACTTCTATTTTTTGCCACCTTGACCTTCTCCTGGAGGAAGGTCCACCCGCTATCGGCGAGAAATAAGTTGCGCAGATGAAAGTCGGCTTTTTGCATGTAATACTGGGCCCTGTTGAATAAAGACGGTTTTCTGAAAGCGGCCCAATTATAAGTTTCCATCATTGCCAACAAGCCAATATCCTGACCTTGTAAAAGCAATTGCTGCGCCATTTCCAATGCAATCGTACCTCCCATACAATAGCCGCCCAGGTAATAGGGACCTTCGGGTTGAATCGCCTGAATTTCTTTGATGTATAAAGAGGACATGTCTTCAACCCGGGTGTGGAAGGCAGTTGTGCCATCCAGCCCCTGAGACTGAAGACCGTAAAAGGGTTGATCCGTACCGAGATGGTGCGCTAAATCCCGGTAAAGAAAAACAAAGCCGTCGGCTCCGTGAATACAGAAAAAGGGCGGATTGGAACCGCCTTCCTGAAGTGCTACCAGCGGCGACCAGCTTGCCGACCAGTTCTCATCGGCGAGGATACGGGATAACTGTTCGATTGTCGGTGCATTAATCATCGTACTCAGGGGAAGCTTTTTATTGAACCGACGCTCGATTTCAGCAAATAAGCGGGTTGCCAGCATGGAGGTACCACCCAAGTCAAAATAATCATCCTGAACTCCGACCTGGTTTACACCCAGCAGCCTTTGCCATATATCGGCAACGACCTTTTCAACATCATCCCTGGGAGCAATATAGTCGCCCCGCAATCCCTGATCCCGCGGTGCAAGGTCCTCAATTTGAATTTCAGGCCGGGAGGAGGTCTGGTAATTCTCGGAGATCTTGTTCAAGCCTGCCTGCAGTGCAGGATACCCTTGGGGCACTGTGGCTGGTTCGATCCAGTATCGCCGGCGCTCAAACGGATAGGTCGGCAGTGCAACACGGTATCGCTTTTCATTGTGGTGGAAACCACCCCAATCCACGTCAATTCCGCCCAACCAGAGCCCGCCTATGGTGTTCAGGATAAACTCAATATCCGAGCGTTCTTCCTTGGGATGACGGATGGATGAAAGGATCACCTGATCCTTGGCTTCGCCCTTTTGTTGCCTGGCCAAAGTCCCGAGAGTATTTCCCGGGCCGACTTCCAGCAAAATCCAACCGGTCTCCTTCATTAACAACCCAATACTGTCGGAAAAACGAACCGAATGCCGCAAATGGCATACCCAGTATTCGGGATTCGTAGCCTCTTCTGCGCTCAACCACGTCCCAGTGAGATTTGAAAGCACCCTTATCTGAGGGGAATGCAACCGCACCTGTTTCAGCTTCTCAAAAAATTCCGGCAACACGGGATCCATCATTATGGAATGAAAGGCGTGAGAAGTGTGCAAACAGGTATAGTCGATCCCTGCTGTTTCAAAACGTGTCATCTGGGAGACCACCGCTTTTTTTTCTCCGGATAAGACACATAGAGACGGGGCATTGACAGCCGCAACCGACAGTTCTGATACCAGATAATTTGAAATTTTCACCTCTGGAAGAGATACAGCCAGCATCGATCCGCCTGGAAGTTTTTGCATCAATCGCCCCCGGGCCGCCACAAGGAAAAGGGCTTCTTCGAGGGAAAAAACGCCGGCCAAACAGGCGGCCACGTATTCGCCAATGCTGTGTCCTACCATTGCCTCCGGATGGACTCCCCAGGACATCCATAACCTGGCCAGAGCGTATTCAATCGTAAACAGCGCCGGTTGGGCGATATCTGTCTGCCTGAGGCGCCGGGCCAGTTCATCGCTGGTTCCTTCCCGGGGATATAAAATATCTC
>Ga0209013_10003241_pt1 | contig 14523 bp, 15 predicted proteins | sample Cruoilmetagenom2_FD_187291 | JGI IMG/M metagenome (GOLD analysis project Ga0209013, IMG submission 187291) | Oil polluted marine microbial communities from Coal Oil Point, Santa Barbara, California, USA - Sample 2 (SPAdes) (version 2) | ecosystem: Environmental > Aquatic > Marine > Oil seeps ... | reverse complement strand
AAAGGAACTTCGCCATATTTATCAAATTCATCTTTTACTTTGTGTTTCTTTTTGTATTTTTCAATCATTTTTTTATATCCGCCAAATCCATTATTAAGCCATTTTTCAACATGATTAACTGTCGTAAAACCTATTTTCAGCTTTTTTCTTATCTCTTCATGAGTGTAACCCTCAAGCAGCATTTTAGCTACTTGAATTCTTCTAGAAACCATTACAACTTCGCTAAGCGTTAAAAGATCTTTAAAAAAACTTTTAACCTCTTCCCTACTTTTCAATAAGGCAACCATAGAGTAAAACTCTCCGAGATATTTTTTCTTCTCGGTATCTGACAATTCGTGATATTTTACTTTTCCTGGCATAGCTTTTAATTATTTTAATGCATTAATTGATTATGCCACCATTTATCTTTACATTTTTTTATTTACTTACTTGTCCTACTATACAGTATACTGGAATACTGTATGCTTGTAAATAAACGAGATAATATTGGATTGTAAGAAAACCTAAAAAAACCAAAGAATGTGAACAAAATTAAAAGATAATGATTTCCTTAATGGCTGTTTCCTTAGATAAACCAACCTTGCAAAAATGCTATCTAGCCAACTCTCTCGTCACCCTCCAAACATCGCCGGCGCCCATGGAAATTATGACATCGCTATTATTTATTTTGTCTTTCAAAAATTTTACCGCTTCTTTAATATCAGCGATATATTCGGCTTTGCCCGGATCATATTTATTTATTAAATCCGCCAATTTTTTAGAGTGCGCCTGGCCGGAACTTTCTCTGGCGCTTCCGTAAATGTCTAGGATGATAACTTCGCCACTGGCGCTGAAACTTTGGGCGAATTCCGAAAATAACGCTTCCGTGCGCGAATACGAATGAGGCTGAAAAACAGTTATGATATTTTTATACGGGTATAATTCCTTAGCCGCTTTAAGCGTCGCTTTTATTTCCTCCGGGTGATGAGCGTAATCATCAACAAGAATTGCCCCGCCTCTTTTTCCGACATATTCAAATCTCCGCGCCGTTCCTTGAAAACTTTTTAAAGCCGTTTTGATTTTTTCCAGACTAGCTCCTAACTTGCAAGCTGTCGCGACAACAGCTGTCGCGTTTAAAATATTATGCTTTCCCGAAAGCCTGATTTCAAATTTTCCCAAAGATTTTCCCGCGCGAGAGATTCCAAAAACTTGCGATTTATGTTCCGCGTCCCGGTCTACAATTCTCGGTTCGCAGATCTTAATTCTATAAACGCTATTTTCGCTAAACCCATAGCTTATTTTCTCGCATTTAGCGCAGGCGGCTGTTTCAATAACACTTCTCTCGTCATTGCAAAAAACTAAAAAGCCGTGCTTGGGAATTTTAGCTATAAATTTTTCGAAGGCATTTTTATAATCCTGAAAACTTGGGAAAAAATCAGGATGGTCCCAGTCAATACTGGTCAATATAGCCGCCCAAGGATTATAGTACTGGAACTTATTCTGGTATTCGTCCGCTTCAATTATAAAATGGTTGCCTTTCCCAACCATAGCGTTAGTTTTCCATTGAATGACTTTGCTTCCCACGACAGCGCTGGGATTAGTTCCGGCTTCTTTTAAAATTTGGGCTAGCATAGCTGTGACAGTAGTTTTGCCGTGAGTTCCGCAAACCGCCACTCCGAATTTCTGGTTGAACAAATCACCCAGCGCTTCGGGATAAGAATATATTTTCAGTTTTCTTTTTTTGGCTTCAATGATTTCCAGATTATCATCTTTAACGCAGGTGGAATAAACTATCCAGTCAAGATTTTCCGGCAAGTTTTTTTTGGCGTAAGATTGAAGAACTTTAATTTTTTTTCGCTTCAAAACATCGCCGTAAAAATGGTCTCCGTCGTCCGATCCTGACACTTCATATCCCAAGCCAACATAAACTTGCGCTAAAGCGGAAGTGCCCGCGCCTTCAATTCTTATGATATAGATTTTTTTAGTTTTAAACTTGGGCATAAAGGTAGAAATAATAGCGTTATTTATAATTTTTCATTTATATGTCATTCCAGATATTTTTTCTTCCACCGCGTTATAGAAAAAATTTCGGAATGACATATAAAAAGTAAGCGAAAAAAATATAAATAACATTGATGAATTTCACAGACAATGCTCAAAAAAATTTACTTTCCCGCCAGCTCAATCAATCCTTCCGCTATTTTATCCGCCGCTTCGGGATGATAAAAAGCGCTGATTTTTTGCGACATATCCCTTCGCAAATTTTCCTCTTTTAGAATTTTTTCTATTTTATTTAACAGCATATTTTCTCCCAGATTGCTTTCCTCTAAAACCAGCGCGCCACCGATTCTGGCTATTTCGTAAGCATTCATCTGCTGATGATTATTGGCCGCTGTCGGCAAAGGAATTAAAATGGCTGGCTTTTTCACCGCTGCTATGTTGGCGATGGAATTGGCGCCCGCCCGGCTTATTATTAAATCAGCCGCGGCTAAAGCCTTTTTCAACTCGTCAATCTGCATAAATGAAACCGGATGATATCCGCGTCTTCCGGCTTTAATTCCCGCTTCGGCCGCCAAGCGTTTTGTTTCCTTAAAATTTTTCTCGCCTGTTTGATGAATTATTTGGGTTTGGCGCAACAAATCGGGAAGAATTTTCACTATGGCTTGATTGACGCAGCGGGCGCCTTGGCTTCCTCCCATTATTAATATGGTCGGCTTGGATTCAAGAAGATCGAAATGCTTTCGCGCGGCTTCAGAATTTCCTTGAGTAATTTCTTTTCTTATTGGATTACCGGTAATTATGACTTTTGATTTCAAAAAATATTCTTGGGCGGAAGGATACGATATGGCAATCCAATTGGAAAATTTTCCCAGAATTTTATTGGCTATTCCCGGTATTGCGTCAGACTCGTGGCTTAGGATCGGAATGCGATATATCCAAGCCGCTAAAACTACGGGAACCGCGGCATAACCTCCCTTGGAAAAAACGACATCAGGCATAAATATAAGCAACGCCCAAAGGGATTGGATGAAACCAATAGGAATTTTAAGCGCATCAGTAAAATTAAGCGGAGAAAAATAACGGCGCATCTTACCGCTAATTATGCGTTTGGTTTTTATATTCTCCCGCTTCATAATTTCTTTTTCCAGTTTTTGGGAAGGTCCCAGATAAAGAAATTCCGCGTCATTTCCCATTTTTTCTTTTAATTTCGCGGCTACGGCTGCCAAGGGAAAAATGTGCCCCCCTGTTCCGCCGCCAGTCAAAACTATGCGCATAATTTTAATTTATGAATTAGATTAAATTTATGTTGCAAGTTGTGTGTTGTGTGTTTCATGTTGTGTGTTTTATGTTGTGTGTCGCATGCTTAGATATATTAAGCAATATTCCCGCTCCCGCCAGTAAAAAAATCAGTGATGTCCCACCATAACTTATGAAAGGCAAAGGAATGCCGGTAAGCGGTATAATAGATGTAATGGCGGCGATGTTAATGAAGGCCTGAAAAACAATCCAGGAAGTAATTCCCGTTGCCGCCAATTTTCCAAAATCATCGGGAGAATTTTTGGCTATTCTGAATCCGCGAAAGGCCAGAATAACGAATAGCAAAATTAATATTCCCGCGCCTATCATTCCCAACTCTTCCCCAATTATGGCAAAAATTGAATCCCCTACCGGCTCGGGCAGATAATTAAACTTCTGCCGGCTGTGCCCCAATCCGATACCAAAAATTCCTCCCGAACCGACAGCCAGAAGCGCTTGATTAATCTGATAGCCGATGCCGCGCGGATCCAGTTCGGGATTTAAAAAAACTAGAAACCTATTCATTCTATAAGGGGCTAATTTTATAAGCGCCACCAATCCGGCTATAGCCGCTAAAATCAAAGCCAGCACATGAGAAATTTTCGCTCCGGAAACAAAATAAATAATTCCCGATACTAAAACAATTAATCCCAGAGTTCCCGTGTCAGGCTGTTTTAAAATTAGAAATCCTAAGATTCCCAGAATTCCCAGAAAAGGAGCCAGCCCTTCAAAAAAATCCCCGATTCTTCTTTTTCCCCGGCTTTCCAGCCAAGCGGCTAAATATATGATGGTCGCGATTTTAGCCATTTCGGAAGGCTGGAAGGAAAGATGTCCCAGTTGAATCCAGCGGCTGGCGCCATACACTTTAGTTCCAATGCCCGGAATAAAAACCAAGACCAGAAATATGAGAGAAATTAAGAATAAAGGTGCCGCTATCTTTCTCCAGTAATGATAATCTATTTTTTGAAAAAAATACAGCGCTGCTAATCCGGGAATAAATCCAAAAAACAACTGGTGCTTGAAAAAATAATAATTGTCGCCAAAACGCGTTTCCGAATAAATAACGCCCGCGCTGGCAATCATCATCAATCCAAAAACCATTAGAATTAATATGGTAAAAAGCAGTGGCTTGTCTAATTTTTTATTTTTACTGGAATGCATAAGTGTTGAATTTCACGATGACATAAAGTGAAACTGTAAATAATATTAGGATTTCTTGAATCGTTTCTCTTTCCATTTTTCTATCTCCTTATGGTTTCCGCTTAGTAAAACTTTGGGCGCTTTCCAGCCTTTAAAATTTTCCGGCTTGGTGTATTGAGGATACTCAATAAAAGAATTTTGCCAGCCCGAGGCTGGTCCGCCATGGGCAGAAATTTTACTAAAACTTTCTTCCTCTAATGACTTTGGATTTTTTAAAACACCCGGCAATAGTCTGGCAATGGAATCAACCAAAATCATCGCCGGTATTTCCCCTCCGGTTAAAACATAATCGCCGATAGAAATTTCCTCATCCGCGATATGTTCGGCCACGCGTTCGTCTACCCCTTCATAGCGTCCGCAAATTAAAATTAAATTGTCATATTCAGATAATCTCTCCGCATCAGATTGAGTATATTTTTTGCCTTTGGCGGAAAATAGAATTACTCTGGCAGTTTCATTATTTTTAATGCTTTTAACGGATTTATAAATTGGTTCTACTTTCAATATCATTCCCGCCCCTCCGCCGTAAGGAGTATCGTCCACCGTCCTATGCTTATCCTCCGTCCAGTCTCTTAAGTTATGGATATTGATTTTTATTTTCCTCTCATCCTGCGCCCGTTTTATAATTGATTCGGAAAAATAGCTTTCAAATATTTTGGGGAAAATTGTTATAATGTTGAAGTTTGTCATAATGATACTGATATAAATCGCTAATAATTTTCAATTTCTATTCGGGATTATTCGCGATAAAATTTGTATTGATTCGTGAATTGCTTGCATTATAACATTTTCTAAGAAAACAAAAAAGCCACCCCATTAAGTAGAACGGCTTTTTTTGCTGAACGCTTGCGCGAAATCGTAAAATCGCGAAAAGCTAATCAAATAAAAAATTTATATTTTATTGATGTCATCTACTACTTCGTCAATGCTCTTTTTCTCTTCTTTTCTCTCAGAACCTTCCGGTTCGTTGATTTTCAGATTAACACGAGCATTGTTCTTGGCTCCAATCACTCTCAAGAGAGTTCTAAGAGCTTTGGCGGTTGCGCCTTCCCGTCCGATGACCATTCCCATATCGTTGGCATTTACATCCAAACTAATAAGAACGCCCATTTCGTCAATCTTTCTTTCCACTTTGACATCATCAGGATTGTCTACGAGCATTTTTACGACTTGCTCAATAAAATCCTTGTCTCTTGTTTCTTCGGCCATATTGATTAAACTTGAATTACTGATTAAGCAGGAGATAGATTTTACAGAGAGTTTCGACCAGTTCTCTTACTTCTTACTCTACCTCTTATGTTAATTATAGTCTATTTCAAAAAGAATGTCAATGCGGATATCTAGTCATTTGACCGGCAGGGTAAAAGGATTAAAATTTTGTTTTAATAAATTCTGCTGTGGCATAAATAAAGGAGCGGGAAGTTTATCCCGCTTAAACCAGTCCCATTTTTCACATTTCTCCGGCTCTCGCAATTCCACTTCACCAGAATCATAATCAGCTAACATAATAATCGTAATATAATGTTTGCCCTCTTTTTCAAAAATATCATTGGTAGCAGTTCCGAATCGTAAATTCTTAATCTTGATGCCAACTTCTTCTTCAATTTCCCTTAAAGCACAATTCTCCCATGACTCGTTAAATTCAAGATGTCCGCCAGGAAAACACCAGTCGCCTTCTCCGTGGGCATTCTTCCTTTTGCCCATCAAGACTTTTCCGTCTTTGATAATTAAAACTCCTACTCCTACTTTTGGTCTGTTTTCCATATTATTATTTGTTAAACAGTTAAACAAACCACTTTCTATAAAATCTATTGCTTTATTGTGGTTCATGTCTTTAATGAGAAGTTTTCTCGCTTCTTTCAAGCCAACCCATCTGTTTTCATAAAATTCCTCGGCTAATTTTTCCTTGTCTGGATTAAAAGTATTTTTGTCCACTGACACAAAATGCCAAACATCATAATGAGTTCGGCAAGGCTGTTTTTCGGGATTGTATATTTCGGTGATTGTCAAAAGTTGCGGCTTGTCGATGCTTAAGTCTTCATATTTCAATCCCCATTCTTCGTCAATTTCTCTTCTTAATGTTTCATGTAAGGTTTCTTCCTCATTAATATGCCCGCCATTTGCCAACCATAATCCTGACTTTTTATGATGACCGATAAAAATCTGCTTTGCCTTTGGGTCATAGGCGGAAAAATATGTGCAAAAATGAGACTGTGGATTTTCGTCAATCGTTAAATTTCCCTGCTCCAATCTTTCAAGAAATTTTTGAGCCATTTCAGTGCCAGAGAATTTCTTTTGAATAATATCTTTTAGTTCAATAGCTAGGTTTGATTCAGCCATATATTTTATTTATTTTTTACACTAAGTTGATTCATAATTTTATTCAGACTTTGTATATATCCGCTATAAAACAAGCAGCAGAAAAAATCTATATCACAACCACGAGTCCATATTCATTCCCTTTTCGTAAGCCTTCTTAGCTTCATCGTCGCTTAAAATTCCAAAATAATGACAAACTTTGCATTACCTTCTTTTCCAGTCTCTGATTTCAACTTTTCCTCTGCCCTTGTCGGTTAAAGTTAATTTCTGTTTTTCCCTCCATCCGTATTTAGTGATAATTTCTTTGGGAATTACGACGCAATAACTGTGTTTTGATGTTTTGGTTAATTTTCTTGTACGCTTTTTCATTTTTTGTTTCTAATTTTTAATAAAAGTACTTACTCAAGTAAGTACTTTTATTCTACTCTTTTTTGCGACAAATACAACAGCAATCGCGATTTCTTTCGGCTACCATTCACCGTTGACTCCCTAGAAAGTTTACAAGCCATATTTCGCTTTATTAGCATTATGTTCTTCCAGTGTTTTAGAAAAAATCGTTTCTCCTGTTTCAGGATTGTTTAAAAAATAGTTATAATTCGTTTCTGTGGGATAAACAGCCGCTTTAATGGAAATAATTCCTGGATTGGAAATTGGTCCGGGGGGAAGGCCGGGATTTAAGTAAGTGTTATAAAGCGATTCAATTTGAGTGTCTTCATAAGAATACTGTTTCTTATTTTCCTCCAGAATATAAGCCAGCGTAGCGCAACTTTGAAGCGACTGTCCTATTTTTATCCTGTTCCAAAAAATTCCGCTCACTATTTTTTTATCATCCGGCGTTTTTACTTCTTTTTCCAATATGCTTGCCAGCGTAATAATTTCATAAATGGTTTTGTTTTGATTTTGAACCTCACTCCTTAAATCATCAGAAAGTTTCCTGTCAAAATTATCCAGCATTTTTTTAATAATATTTTCCGCGTTCGCATCCACTGAAAAAAAGTAAGTATCAGGAAATAAATAACCTTCCAAGTTTTTACCTTTTGGAATATCAGTTAAGAAATCATAATCGTATTTATCCCTAAAATAATCCGGACTTTCAGTTAAATCCAAAAATTTCTCTGTGCTTAAATCTTGATTTTTAATTCTGGCTTCTATTTTTTGAATATCCCATCCTTCGGGAAAAGTAATTTTCTTTTCACCGGAAATAATTTCTTTCTGATGAGTAATAATTAAGGCTATTTCAGGAATAGTATTTTGAGGATTAATTACATATTCCCCGGCTATTATTTTACCGTAAATATTTTTCTTCCAAAGATAATAAGCAAAGCAAATTTTACTGGAAATAGCTTTTTCCTTTTCCAGTTTCTCCCCTATTTTCAAAACGCTTTCTCCTTTTTCAATTTTAAAATTTATCGGTTCTTTAATTGAACCGCAAGAATAATAAACTTGGTTTTGAAAATAAAAAAAGCCCGTTATTAGAACGGCAAAAATAATTAATCCTATAAATAATTTTTTATTTTTAATAACCACAAACGGACTATAACTTGTAACTTGTAACTTGTAACTCAAGTTCACCTTATGTCATTCCCGCGCAGGCGGGAATCTAGAGTAATTTCTAAAGCCTATGATTTTATTCTGGATTCCCGATCAAGTCGGGAATGACATAAAAAAGTTACAAGTTGTGAGTTATAAGTTTTTCAAACCAGTGGCACAAAAGAAAATCCGGGATATTTTTCTTTGTAAAAATCATTATTCCCTTTCTTTTTTAAGCGCCAAATATCATTACAAACCGGAATAACCAGTATTCCTCCTATTTTAAGTTGCTTTTTTAAAAGTTTCGGAATTTCTTCTGCTGTTGCCGAAACTAAAATTCTATCATAAGGAGCATTTTTTGAATAGCCGAGATTTCCGTCTATATTATAAAATTCCGCGATGCCTTTTTTAATAAAATTAAACTTGGCAGTGTTTCTTTTTCCTAATTCGCAAAGTTCCGGAATTGTTTCCAGCGCCGTTACTTTTCCTCTGCTTCCAATGACATAAGAAAGCAAAGCGGTTGTCCAGCCCGATCCGCTACCTACATCCAAAATGTTTTGTCCCAAATCAGGATCCAGCAATTCCAGCATAAAAGCCACAGTCAGTGGCTGGGAAATAGTTTGGTTATGTCCCAGCGGCAAGGGAATATTAGAATAAGCTTCATTTTTTAAATCTTCCGGAACAAATTCCGCCCTGTCTATTTCTGAAAACGCTTTAATTATAACATCCGATTTTAAATATCCTTGTTTGATTAAATCCTTAATAAGTATATCTGCGCCTTTTTTCATAACTTACAAATTCACGCTCCCATAACCTGCACAATAATATCTCTTTTCCTCGCTCCGTCAAACTCAACGGCAAATATGCTTTGGCTGGCGGTAATCATCAGCTTTCCTTTTTCCACTGGAATTGTTTCGCTCACGCCGATTAAAAGCGACTTGCAATGCGAATGCCCGTTGCTTCTTCCGTCCGATGCTTGCTCCCGGCGAAGTTCAAATAAATCATGGGAATATTGGTCATCCGCCGGAACAATTTTATAAAGAATATTCATAAAATCCTGAATCAGCATTGGCTCATTATGATTAATTGCCACGCCCATCGTAGTGTGAGGTGCGTAAACCAGCGCTTGCCCATCTCTAATTCCGGAACTATCAACAACTTCCTGCACTTTATCCGTAATGTCTATAAATTCAATTTGAGTATCGCTTTTTAACTCTATTTTTTCTTTATGTATCTTCATATTTTTACTACGAATTACGAATTTTGCGAAACTACGAAAAAATTTTAATTATTTATCCGTAATTCGTAATTTCGTATATATTCGTAATTCGTAGAGATTATATCTTAAATATATTCGCCACAACTTTCACTACTCTCCTGTCTAATACCTCTGGAATTATTTTACCACAATTTGGTTTTCTTATCAAGGAAGCTAGAGCTTTGGCCGCTTTTATCTTGTGTTTATCGCTTATTTTTGCTATTTTATTATCCAACGCGCCGCGAAAAATTCCGGGGAAAGCTAGCGCGTTATTAATTTGATTAGGATATTCCGAGCTTCCCGTAGCTATAATTTCCGCTCCGCCCTTGCGCGCTTCATTCGGCGTAATTTCCGAAACAGGATTGCTCATAGCAAAAACGACCGGCTTTAAATTCATTTTCCTGATGTCATGCTTGTCTAAAAGATTAGGCGCGGAAACGCCGATAAAAACATCCGCGCTCTTTAACGCCTGCTTTAGCGTTCCTTTGATATTTTCGGGATTGGTAATGGCCACAATTTCTTTCTTCGCTTCATTCATCCCTCCCTGGCGATTTTTATAAATTACACCGTGGCTGTCCGATAACACAATATTTTTAATTCCATATTTAAGCAGCAGTTTGGCGATAGCTATCCCGGCTGCTCCCGCGCCGGAAATAATTATTTTAGCTTTTTTTATGTCTTTTTTTACAACTTTTAAAGAATTAATAATTCCAGCTAAAACGACAATGGCCGTTCCGTGCTGATCATCGTGAAAAATTGGTATTTTGAGACTTCTCTTAAGTTTCTCTTCAATCTCAAAGCAGCGCGGGGCGGAAATATCTTCTAAATTTATTCCTCCAAAAGTGGGCGCGATTATTTTGATTGTTTTTATAATTTCTTCCGTGTTTTGAGTATTTAACACGATGGGAAACGCGTCCACTCCTCCCAGCTCTTTAAATAAAAGAGCCTTACCCTCCATCACGGGCAAAGCTCCTTCCGGACCGATATTGCCCAATCCAAGAACCGCCGATCCGTCAGAAATAATTGCCACGGAATTTTTGCGAATCGTATATTGAAAGGAAAGTTTTTTATTTTTGGCAATCGCTTTGGAAACCTCCGCTACTCCGGGCGTATACAAGATGGGGAGAGATTTTTTAGTTAATCTCTTTTTTGATTTTACCTCAATCTTTCCTCCAATTTTTTTTGACAGTTGGATTGGATCCATATTCTTTTTCGTAATTTGTAATTATTAAGTTTAGAGCTTATATATCTAGTTGTCATTCCGGAAAATTTTGGAGCGAATGCGGAAAAATTTATCCGGAATCTACGCATTAAGCAAGGGAGGGTGTAGATTCCCGTTTTCACGGGAATGACATAGAAAGACTTGAGTTATGAGTTATGAGTTATGAGTTGTCTATACGCGCTTCCCGCGGCTACCGCCCCTTCAGCTACCGCCGTAATAATCTGGCGGAATTTATTGGAGCCGGTGGTAACATCCCCGGCCGCGTAAACATTTTCCATATTGGTTTTTTGCGCTTGGTCCACGATTATATATTCCTGCTCATCCATCTTTATTCCCAAGTTTTTAGCGATAACGACTTTAGGGACAGCTCCGATTTCCACAAAAACCCCTTGAACCGGAATTTCTTTCTCACCCTTTTCGCTTTCATAAACAATGCTTTTCACTGTTTGATCCCCTTTTATTTCCTTTATGCCCGCGGAATCAACTATTTCAATTTTGCTATCTTGCTTGATTTGTTCCGCTAAAGCCGGCTTAAAACGCATTTTTCCCCGATGAATTAAATAAATTTTGTTGGCAAACTCGGATAAATGAACAGTCGCCGCCGCCGCCGAATCTCCGCCGCCGATTACCGCCACGGTTTTATTCGTAAAAAACATCGCGTCGCAAGTAGCGCAATAAGAAATTCCTTTGCCGATAAATCTATCCTCGCCGGGAATGTTCATTTTTCTCGGATTCATCCCCAAAGCTAAAATAACGCTTTTGGATTTATATTTTTCTCCCGTTCCAGCGGACACTTCAAATCCGTCGCCTATCTTTTTAATGTCGTCCGCTTCCGACTGAATAATTTCCGCGCCTAAATTTTCCGCCTGTTCTTGAAATTTTTTCATCAAATCTCTTCCGGAAATAGAATTAAATCCGGCGTAATTTTCAATTTCCGCCGCTTCTACCACCTGCCCTCCGACTTCGCTTCCGATTATTAAATTTTTCAATTTATAGCGTGAAGCATAAATGGACGCCCCCAGCCCTGCCGGTCCGGCACCGATTATAATCAGGTCGTATAATTTATTTTTATTTTCCATAGGTTTTTTCGACTTACTTCAATTCCTCCGCCAGCGTTTCTTTATTCTGCACGCCGATAAATTCTTTTACCATTTCCCCGTTTTTGAAAATTTTAATAGCTGGTATGGACATAATTCCATATTGAGAGGCCATTTCCTTATTATCCTCAACATTAAGTTTTCCTATTTTCGCTTTATCTCCAAATTCTTTAGCCAGTTCGTCAGTAATAGGTCCCATCATCTGGCAAGGTCCGCACCACGGCGCCCAAAAATCAACCAAAACAGGCTTATCGCTTTTTAAAACTTCCTCCTCAAAATTCTGATCGGTAAATTCCATAACCATAAATTTGTTTTTTAATTATTAATTTTTCCCTCTCCCCAACCATAAATTTGTTTTTTAATTATTAATTTTTCCCTCTCCCCCTTTACTTTTTTCTACTTCCCCAATCTCCTCTCTCTCCTCTGAAATTCTCTTACCGCTTTTTCAAAATCATCTTCTTTAAAATCCGGGTAGAGCTTTTCGGAAAAATAAAGCTGGGCGTTGGCAATATCCCACATCATAAATCCGACGGACAGATGCGGCTCCCCTCCGGTGCGGATTAAAAAATCAACTGGCGGCAAATCCTTGGTCATTAAATTATTTTTAATAGTTTCAGCTGTTATATCTTTGGCGGAATTATACTTTTCGGATATTTTCTTCACCGCTTCCAGCATTTCATCATCGCCATTGTAAGCTAGAAAAAAATTCAGAAAACAATTTTTATAATTTTTGGTTTCATTGACACATTTTCTGATTATTTTTTTGAGGGAATTGGGAAACTGTTCTTCCCATCTGCCTATCACATTAATCCTAGCTTGATTTTTGTGAATGTCATCACTCTCAATCAGTCTGGTAAAATATTTTTCAAAAATTTTCAAAAGCGCCCGTTTTTCCTGAAAAGACCGTTTCGTAAGATTATCCACGGATGATCCCCAAAAAGACAAATATTTTACGCCCAAATCAAAAGCTCTCCAGACTATTTTTTCCAGATTTTTCGCCCCTTCTTCGTGTCCATCCCAAGAATCCAATCCATGAGAACGCGCCCAGCGACGATTGCCGTCGGGAATAAGAGCAATATGAGTCGGAATATTATTTTCTTTTCGCTTAATCATAAAATAAAAAATAGCTTACGGCTTGTAACTCCTTTGTATTCTATACTAAAAAATATTTATTTACAATTATTTATGAGGGAACGCGGTTTCGCTCCCTCATTGTTTTCATTCCTCCCTAGCCCATCTTTTAGGGCAAAATTCAGATGGCTCCCCGCTCAATAATTCCTGAAATTGTTTTTGATCTTCCGCGGAAAGTGGATCTAAGTTAAAAATCTGACCATTACTTTTGTCATCAGTAGAGCTTGACTGAGGGAAAAGCTGATCAAGATCCACCAATCCTCCGCCAAAAAGTCTTTCACACATAACTACCTCCTTTTTAAATGTTTATGTACATCATGAAGCCATATGTCATTCCGGAAAATTTTGGAGCGAATGCGAAAAAATTTATCCGGAATCTACGCTATCTATTATCTCACACATAGGATTCTGATAATTTTAGATTCCGGATATTTTTTCTTCCACTGTCGCTCCAGAAAAAATTCCGGAATGACATATAGAAATAACAAAGAGCTACAAAGCTAAAATTTTTCTACCTCCTTAACAAATTCTTTTACTAAATTTTTCTCGCTGACTTTCTTAATTATTTTTCCTTTTTTTGTAATCAGTCCCGCCCCTTTTCCTCCGATAATCGCCAAGTCAGCTTCGCGGGCTTCTCCCGGCCCGTTGACCACGCATCCCATTACCGCTACGCGCATATTCTTGTCAATAAATTGCAATTCGCTTTCCACTTTTTTCGCCAAGTTTACTAAATTTATTTCCGTCCTTCCGCAAGTGGGACAGCTAGTAACAGTTATTCCCCTTTTTCTCAAGCCCAGCGATTTTAAAATTTCCCAGCAAACTTTTACTTCTTCTACCGGATCAGCCGTAAGGGAAACTCGCAGTGTATCGCCAATTCCACTATAAAGCAATAACCCCAGCCCAATGGAAGACATCACCGTTCCCCGAAAAACCGTTCCCGCTTCTGTCACCCCGATATGTAGAGGGTAATCAACTTTTTTGGAAAGCAATTTGTACGCTTCCGTGGTTTTTTCTATATCAGAAGCCTTGAGTGAAATTATAATATCTTTAAAATTATGCTTTTCCAAAATTTTAATATGGCGCATGGCTGATTCTACCATGCCCTTGGCGGTAGCTTTTCCTTTGTATTTTTTCAAAATTTCTTTTTCCAGCGACCCGGCGTTCACTCCTATTCTGATAGGAATTTTTTTTCTTTTGCATTCTTTCACAAGCTCAATAACTTTTTTTCCCGAGCCTATGTTTCCGGGATTTATTCTTAACTTGTCTATTCCTTGTTTTATTGATTCCATCGCCAGATCAGCTGAAAAATGAATATCCGCCACCAAGGGAATAGAAATTCGTTTTTTAATTTCCCCCAAGGCTTTCGCCGCCCGCATATCGGGAACGGCCACTCTGATGATTTCGCATCCCGCCTTTTCCAACTTTTTAATTTGAGCCACCGTTTTTCTGACATCGCGCGTATCAGTATTGCACATAGACTGAATAATCAC